>Ga0208769_1000029_pt1 | contig 78221 bp, 103 predicted proteins | sample AntAceMetag02UKC_FD_184768 | JGI IMG/M metagenome (GOLD analysis project Ga0208769, IMG submission 184768) | Saline lake microbial communities from Ace Lake, Antarctica- Antarctic Ace Lake Metagenome 02UKC (SPAdes) (version 2) | ecosystem: Environmental > Aquatic > Non-marine Saline and...
CAAAACAATCACAAACAATGGAACTGTCTTACCAAAAACATTAACTTTCTTATTCATAATTTTTCTCATCTTTTCTTAAACCTCCTTATAGCTATATTGTAATTATCCCCTAAAGGATAATGAACATTAGAATAATCCGAACTAGAATGACAACTATTGTTACCTATCATAACTAAATTAAAATAACTTCGGTTAAAAACATTATTGTCCTAGAGATATAGGTTATTTGTCATCCCTGAAACTTGATGAAAAACCATAAAAAACAAATTATATATCTAATCATAATTAAATTTATAAAGATAAATCTAATCATTTTATTACAATGTTATATGTTGCCGCAAGAAATGATGATACTTACATAACAGAAAATCAAACTTCAGCTTCAAAATTATCAAAATTATCAATAATACCAATGGGCAATAAAGGGATTTCTATGGGAGATGTTATTGCTTATTTTAAATTTCAAATTCCAGATAAAAAAGTAGTTCTCACCCCCCATAATACATTCCGTGATGCAGTAAAAGTTTCAGATGCTTCTCTTTTAGAGAATTATCTCAATGAAGCGACTGAAATGCTTCAACTTGGAGAGTTTGACCCAGAAAGAGTAAAATGGGATGAACAAAGAGAAGCAAACCAAAGAGCATTAGATTCACTTGTTAAAAAATAAATAATTATTCTGTTTTATCTTCTAAAGATTCTGTTAAACCTTCTAATTTTTGTCATTTTAATCCAAATCCCACGTATCTATATCAAATTTTGAATGAATGGGATGGTCAAGAATCTCATTTGATGTGGTCAGAAATCTCACTGCATCTCCGTAACCCTCCATATAAGCTTTTTTCTCTTCTTCAGATTTATAATTTGCAACAGTTTCTTTCCCTCTTTTTCTTTCTTCTTCTAGTAGTTTTTCTCCCCTGTCCATAGCGTCAAATCAAGATATTCTCCCTTAAAAGTATTATTGTCGTAAAAAGAATACGTTATTACTGAAAATTAATTAAGATTTTTTTCACAGAAATATTTAAAAGAACAAGAGGATAATTATCAAAATGAATTTAAAACAAATTATCCAAACAGGATTCTTTATTGGCGGATTATCCCTAGCAGTTAATGCATTTGCTGAAACTCCCCCAAAAGTTCACGCAAACGAATTAATCTCACTCCAGTTTACTGAACAAGAAAACATATTAAATCTTGGGTATGATACCAATCAAGATAGAGTTGAAGATGTAATGTTGAAGTATAAAACAGAGACACCCCACGATGGAAGTTTATATGATTTTTATCTAATGGATTATGCAGTAGATTTAAACAAAGACAAGAGATTTGACGATAATGAATGGTTTGGAAATTTAGGATATTTAGAGATGTTTAAAGAGGGAAAAGAGAATTTACTCGAAGTTGACCCAAATGGATTATTGTTTATAGATGGATTCTTCCCTCTAGATTTCTCAACATCTAAAAAAACAATAACCTTTGAATATGAAAAATATGAATCATTTTTTGATTCTTTTTTAGAAATTGGTGAGGGTTTCGTAATCAAGGAGGACTCTCCTGGTGGTGAAAGATACGCATACGCAGTAGATTCCCACCATATCAATAAAATGTGGCCCTCACAACACGTGGCAAATGTCCATTTAGATTCTTATGCAATTGACAAAAACAACGATTTGGAATTTAGTAGTGATGAATGGGTTGAATATAACCAAAAGAAAGACAAGAAATAAATAACAGAAAATAAAATGAACTTAAAACAAATTATCCAAACAGGATTCTTTATTGGCGGATTAGCTCTTGCGGTTAATGGGTTTGCAGATGCAAACTTGCCAAAAGTACATGCAAATCAGTTAAAATCTGTTTGGTATAATCCTGAGAGCATCTCGCCAGAAACTCCGATAAAAAATCTTTTGCATCTTGGATATGATACTAATCAGGATAATCAGCCTGATATAGCATTTAAGTATGAACTATCTAAACTATCGGCTTTTGATTGGGAAGAAAAGACTGATTTGGTAGAATATGCTGTTGACAAAAACAAAGATGGGGAATTTAGTGAGGATGAATGGGTTAAATATAAACCGGCAAAAGAAGAATCAGATTTTAATGGTAAAAAAAGAGATTTACTAAAAATAAATCCAGAGAGGTTAGTAACTCATGTTTGGAATTTACCATGCAAGGACAATTTTTCAAATAATGCACTTGATCTTGGATATGATATTAATGCAGATGGTTTAGAGGATTCAAGATTTTTTTATAGTGTGTTGGGTAATTCTAGTCAGGATAATAATGCTCCTCCTTGGATTGAGGATGTTCCTCACTGGGTTCATCAAACAATCACTCCTACAGAAAATATGGAAGCTGTAGCCAATTTAGTTTCTTATATAATTGATCAGGATTTTGATGGGTTCGATGAGAATGAATGGTCTCAGCATATACCAAAAGAAGAACAACCAAAGAAATAATGGAGAATAAAAAATGAACTTAAAACAAATCGTCAAAAAAGGATTGATTGTTGGAGGATTACTTGTGGCACTTAGCGGGTTTGCAGATGCAAACTTTCCGAAAGTGAGTGCAGATGAGTTAAAATCTTTTAATCGAGATATTAATGGTGATTATGTTTCTCTAGGGTATGATATTAATCAGGACAATCATGAAGATGTAAAATTCCGTTATTTCATATACCCTGTAGAAGATAATAAAGATTATACACTGGCTTATACAGAATTAGATTCATATGCTGTTGACAAAAATAAAGACGGAGAATTTAGTGATGATGAATGGTTTGAACCCAGATTTTCATCAGAAGAAGAGGTACAACAAGAGTCTGTAAAAGGAAAATTACCTAATATTCACCCATTTGACTTAATGTGTTATGAAACTAATAGACAAAATAATGAATCAAATCTTTTTCTTGGATATGATGCTGATTTTGATGGTTTCGAAGAATTAATATTTTATTACGGGTTAGAAAGTGAAAGGTTTACAACTTTGTATGATTATGCAGTTGACAAAAACAACGATTTGGAATTTAGTGATGATGAGTGGTTTGAATATTAATAACCAAAAAAACAATTCATCTATGATTTCCTAATCACATCGATTTAAAAGAATTATTGTTATTACTGATTATTGATGAATCATCTCAAATACATTAACATTATAAACCTCTTTCCTTCCTTTATTTTCATGTTATACATATTTTCCCAAGGCGAATCAGCTTATTTTACAGAAGACGAAAAAACAGCATTAAAACTTGCAACAGGACATGAAGATGAATTAATTAAAAGAAAAGATTCTTCTCTGACCGACCTTGTTGCTTATTTTGGAATGTATGTAAGGGAAAAAGACACGCCGATTGGAGAAATGCAAGTAACTTCTGCTAGCGATATTGTAATGGGATTTATGATGTTTCGTGGAGAAGCAGAAGTTAAATTTACAAAACATCCGACAATAAAAAAAGCATTTAAGGTGCATAAAAGAGGAGCTCTTGAAGATTATCTCGGAAAACTTGACTCAATTTCCCAATTAGATACTTCTAATCCAGAAAGAATAGAATGGGAAACAAAGATGTCGTCTTATCGCAAAATGCTTGAAAGTCTCTTTTAATCATGCCATTCTACTAATTTCCCTTTTCCATCTCTTAAAAACAAACTGCCACCAGAATCTGTTAAGTCAAGTTCGAAGTTAGCTTTCTCAAATGGGTTAAGTATCTGCTCATCAAAAATAAATTTCTTTCTCCCCTCACCATGCATATCCCAATTACTTATATCACAATCAAATTCACAATTATTCACAATACCCTTTGAGTCAATAGAAATACATCCACTACATTTATCCAAAGATTTCTCACACAAATTTATATTCTTTTTAATACAGCTTTCCCAAGCATCTACTAAATCATTAGAATATTTATCTTCACCAGAATAAAAATAATAATTTGCAAACCCCTCTTCAACCATTTCTAAATTCACATTTGCATTATCCCTATAAACATAAGCTAACAATCTATTATACTTATCATATTTCGGAATCCCAAACTCTAACTCAACCTCTTTTCCCAAAATCACCATCTCCAAAAATTTCTTGGCCTCTTCATAATATCTCTCTCCTCTTTCAGGAGAATTAATTCCGAGCAATCTAACAGATTCTCCCCCTACAACAATTGTATCACCATCAATAACTCTCTCAACTTTTACATATTCCCTATCTTCAAAAAAAGTTTTAACTCCTGCATCAAGAAAACGATAATTTAGTATAAAGAGGACCAACATCAAAAGGATTAATAAAAATATCTGTTTTTTTCTATCCATATCTATTTACAGTAAACATTTTAAATAAAGATTTGTGTGATTCGGTATGGAAAAAGGTGATGAAAATTTAATGATAGATATGCTGGATTCTAAACAAAGGAAAGAGTTTAAGAGATTAATAAAATTGGATGATGCAGTGTTCGTGGCAGGTTCTAAGAGGTCGTATAGATTTATGAAAAAGATGCAGGGACATATAGAAGCATCTCGGAATTATACGATTCCCATAAAAAATTATTCTGTAAGTTATTTTGGAAACACAGAAACACAAATAAAAGGGGGGGAAACCAGTCTTAGAGGAAAAGATATTTATTTTCTTCCTGATATTACTAGAAGGGCAAATGATTGGTTCGCAGAAATAGAATTAGTTTCAGATTCACTTTGGCGTTCTTCAATAAATAGTCTCACCCTTCTTTTAACAGATGTTTGTTATGATACGCAAGATACAAAAGAAGAACCACATGTTCCAATTTCAGCAAGAGTGATGGCAGATAAAATTACCAAGATTGCAAGTCCAAATGGAATAGTCACAATAGATCCACATTTTAGGCAATTTGACGCTTTGTTTGATAAAAAAACTCAGGTTTGTGTTTTAGAAAGTTGGCCGGCAGTTGTTAGACATATCCGAAAGACTGGTTCAGTCCCTTTAGAAAATCTTGTTTTAGTTTCAACAGATATAGGCGATGTTAGGAGAACCTTAAAGCAAAAACAAGGATTAGGCATAACAACAAAAATGGGATTGATTTACAAGGAAAAAGAACTTACGGGAGAGAGAAAGATAATTAATACAGAATTTATAGGGGATGTTGAAGGGAAAGATGTTCTTCTTGTGGATGATATGATTCGTTCAGGAAAAACAAATTCAAATGCGGTTAATTTAGTTAAACAATATGGTGCTGAAAGAGTTTGGACTTATGCAGCTCACCCCTGGTTTACAGATTCTAGGAAAAAAAGACAACTTATCGAATCTTGCGATGGAGTGTTAGCCAGCAATAGCCATCTCCACACATATCTGAAGGGTGTCGAATTAGTCGATCTTAGTTGGATTTTTGCAGAGGCAGCTTATAGAATTCAAACCGATGAATCTGTTTCTAGTTTGTTTAGGTTAGAGAATAATAAATAATTAATCAGTCCTCTCATAACACTCGTCTTTAGGATTTAGTGGTGTAGATGTATCATCAATTATCAGTTCACATATACTTCTATTATTGGTTGATATTGCAACCTCTCTATAACATTTGTTTCTTATACGAATTTCAATTACATTCTCACAAATACTAGCATCCCATGTTTGTTCTGCAACATTAACATAACATATTTCCTGTAAATCACTATCAGATATCTCAACACAAATATCCTCATTTTCTGTTTGTTCTGCAACCCAGAAATAACATTTTTCTCTCAAATCACTATCGTCTACATTCTCACAAATATCAGAATCACCTGTGTGTTCTGCAACATGAATATAACATTTGTTTTTATGATTACTATCATAAACTATTTTCTCGCAAATTTTAACATCACTATTTGCTATTGCAAGGTCAATATAACAACCAGCCTGTTCTTCACTATCAGTTATTTCTTCACAAGGTATTGGTTCTGGTTCTGGTTCAATATAAGGAATCTCATCTTCTGTAATATCAAAATCACTTTTATATTTCTTAAAATAAGCATCAACTAAACCCTCTACAAATTTATTGCCTGCTCCTGGCTTGCCACCTGATGCAATTAAATAAACATTCTTTGTCCATGCCAATATCCCTCCCTCACCAATATTAAGTACCCTCTCTCCCTTATATTCTTCTAGACTAAATGGCCCTTCATCAATTCCTCTAGCCAAAATCCATCTAAGAGAATTTCTTACATCTTCTTTTTTATCAAATTCACAAACCATTACCATGCCAGTAGAATATTCAGCTGCACAACATTTTATTGTTCCTACATTTGTTCCATCTTCTAAATGCACTGGAACTTGTGTGTGCTCATCTTCACCATATCCAGATTGAATATATTCATTATCTCCAATGTCTTTTTCTATGAGTAATTTAGAACACTCTGTGGGTTTTTCCTCGTCATCCCCTCCGAATAGTTTTTTGAACCATTCAAGGAACCTGTTCCATACATTACTACTCACACATCCTCCATTAATACACAAATTAGTTTGGCATTCAAAATTGTTTTCGCATACTTCGTTATCTCCAAATTGATTTGCGAACGCATTATTTGTATCTAAACAATAACCTCCATCTTTTCTATAACCATAAGGGTAACATTTATCTTCTAATTCACAACCATTGCAAGAATAAAATATTTCGTCGTCCTTATCTTCTTCTGGACAAGATGCACATTCACCTCCGCACATCCTGATTTTGTCTTCGCATTCTTTTTTAGGTTCACATTCTCCCATTCCACATTCCCCATACTCAAATCCAATTTCTGTCGTGTCTTCAACAGAACCACAAGAACTTGTTTCTTTTGTATAAACCTTAAACCTAATTTTTGTAACTCCTCCACCTGGCTTTTCTGCTACCATAGTGTGGATAAAATATCCTTCATTGTCTGTTTGTTCTAACCCAGGAGTGTGCCATCTGTCATCATACATCATAGCATAAAAAGCATAATTAGGGAGCCGATTTTCCCCTGCATCAAAAACTTCTATCATAATCCTAACTTCATCTCCAAGTTTATAACTTCCTTTATTAAATGTTATTTTTATTTCACCTGCACATATTACAGGTTCATCGGCAGGGCAATTTTCCCTGGCAGACATTTCACAAACCCATCCCTCGTTCACACATTCGCATTCTGGGATATGTGTTCCATCGTCGCAAATATAATATTTCACATCCCCATCTTCACATTCTTTGTCAGGTTCATCAAATTCTATACATTCACAACCACAACTTCCTTCCACAGCCCCCTCCGGACAATATAAAGTACAAAAAGCTTCACAACAATCTCTATCACACACTTCATCTTCTTGACAAATGCCATCCCCACAAATTTCTTCTTCTACTGGGGATGTCTCAGTTCCATTAGTTATATTTTCAGTAGTTCTTCCAGTAATTTTACTCCAAACATTTTCAAATAAACCAGCAGATACAAAACTAACAGAAATCAACAATAGGGATATTACCATTAAAGTGAATACTACACCACCTTTTTTCATGTTTATATTAAGATATAACTATTTATTAAATTATCTAAACAATCTGCATCTCAAATCCTAATCTTCATCAACTACTTCTGGTTCATCAGGCTCTTCAGCATCATCTCCATCTGTGCTTGTTCCACTTGTGTCTGGTTCTGGTTCTATTCCTCCAACTTCAGGAGTTATATCTCCATCATCTCCTGTATCACCTACGATTCCTTGTGGTCCTGGGTCCACTCCACCTAAATCATCATCTCCATTATCAACATCGTCTCCATCAACATCTATCTTAATATCCCAAGTCAAGCCATCATCACCATCTACATCCATTGCTGGATGATCTACAACCCAGTTTTGAATATCTGTGTCAATATCTTTAATTCCTTCTTCTATTGTCCAAACTTCATCTACCAAAACAAAATCCTCAATAACCTCTCCCCCAACATCAATTGTTTCATTTTCAAATCCATCTATAATACCATTAATTTCATTTTCAATAATATAATTTATCAGCCCGTCCTCGTTTTCAACCATTGTAATTTCCCCACATTTTTCTTCTAAAAAAATATCGCCATCATAACAATGAGGAATAGCTTCTTGCATTGTCATCACTTCATCTTTAGGTCCTGAACACTCTACTTCATCCCAGTTGCCTTCAGCATCCCAACATTTTGCAGATGTTTCTTTTAGATGATCATATTGTCTACATTCTGGTTTAGTATTTTGATTTTGGCACTCTGGAGGAATCTGATCTGATTTTCCTCCATGAAAAGATAGCATGTCTTCTTGTTTCTCTCTAAATAAATTCATTAAAAAATCTGGGACAAAACTTTCTGCAGGAGGCCTCAAAGCAATCATTTGGTCACATGCTTCTTGGTCATCTTTGTATTCACACCTAACTGCTAAAGCAATCATCTTCTTACATTGTGCTTTTTCATCAACGTCAGAAACATCATCACAATTACAAGTTCCAGGATCACCCATACAACTTCTAATATCTAACATTAATTGAATAAATAATTCTTCTTGGAGTTTTTTTAATTCTTTTAATTCTTTTTGAAGCGATTCAGGAGCAGTTTCTGGATTACATTTTTCTTCTTTTAACATAGCAGTATAATCTTCTTTTGCAAGTTTTTTGCACATCTCAAAAATCTCTTTAGTAAGTCCTGCCATTAGCTGTGTTTTTTTCTCCTCTAAAACATAAACATCAAAATTATCTGAAAGCCCTTCTTCGTCTTCTATTATATCAATAAGCTCATCAACACTTTCTTCAACTTCATCAGCAGTATCTAATGAAACTTTTTCTTGCACGACCTTAAGTTTTTTATGTGCTCTTTCAAGATTTTTAATAGCATCTTCCTCATCTTGATTTTGAGAATTTTCCATAGCTGAATCTATTTCTCTTTCTCTTATCTCCAAAGCCAATCTTACCTTATTATCCCCAGAGGAGAAAAACATTCTAACATTATTTGTGAATCTATTAAATCCAGAATAAGTTTGAGCTTGCTCTTGAGCCTGAATCAAAGGAGAGACTAATAAAATACCTACAAATAATATCACAATCATCCCCTTTTTCATACTTATATTAAAAAACAATTGTATATAAAATTACCGAATTGAAAAATCCTAAATGCGGGAGACAACTCGCTCCCAGAGAAGTCGTGATTAATTAAAAATATTTGTCGCTTCTCTAAAAGCTCGGGATTTGAGGCTCAACGAAGTTGAGTCACCTGCTTGCAGGTTCTCGTGCCCTCTTTGGGTATCCCTCCTTGGGAAAATAATCTTATATCAGAAAATGCATTTCACTTTGTTCAATTGCATAAATGCGGGAGACAGGATTTGAACCTGCGTAGGCACTAAGCCACAGCCTCTTAAGGGCTGCCCGTTTGACCACTCCGGAACCCCCGCCTAAAACTTGGAGTATAATTCAACTTAAAAATTTAACTAAAATTATTTTTTCTTCTCAATCTTCACGCCTAATTCTTCTAATCTCTTCAAATGAGCTTGCATAATTGCTTCGATATTTTGAATCATTTTAAACAATTCATTTCTCTCATTCACTAAAGTATTCAAAGCTCCCTGATGAAATCCAATTTCTGTTTCTTTTGGCATTTCTTGGCTTGACTTTTCCTTAGAGTCTTTAGCCAGCGCTTTCTCAAGATTTTCTTTATCTATTTCCATATTTTTCCATAAGAATTCAACTTAAAAACTTAACGCTTCAATAATTTTATAAACTTCAAAAATATTTTATTAATATGAATTTCAAGTCTAATGGTTTTAAAATTATTTTAAGTATTGTTCTGGCAATTATTGGAAACACTTTTTATTGGTATACATTCCCTGCTAAAGGAGGTTTATTGGTTACTGAAAGTTTACCTGTTGCAATTATGACCTTGGTATCCCCTATAGGATTAATTTATTTATTATCCTCAATTGCAGTAATTTATATTCTTGTGAGTTTAATCCAAAAAGTAAAATAATCGCGAACATCGTGAGCCAATTTTCCTAATTATTTCTTCCCACTAACAAACAAAAGACACAGACAATTCCCCTTCAATCCTATTTCTCCACGATGAAATACACATGGGCAAATAATCTCTTCATCTTTCTTTTTATCTCCACTAACAACTCTACATGGACAATAATTCTCTCCATATTTTTTCCTCTTTGCTAAAAGCCCCTTAATTAATTCTTGCACTATCTTTTCATCTGGATTCACTTTTATCCCAACCTTTAGAGCATACTTTTCAATCTCTTTCCTTAAATCCTCTTCATTTTTAGATTTGAATTGGACAACTTTCATAAACTTTATAATCTCTCTTGCTATTTATATCTTATGAAAGAGTTGGTAATAAAAGTTCTCAAAAAAGCACTAAAAAAAGAAAAAATTGAATTAAAAGACGAAGAAATTAGCAATTTATTAGAAATGCCGCCAAACCAAGACATGGGAGATTATGCTTTTCCTTGTTTTTTTCTAGCAGATAAACTTAAACAAGCACCAAACCAAATTGCTTTACAAATAAGATCCAATATTGGAAATCATCCTATAATGGATTTTGACGACATTCAAACATCCGGAGCTTACATCAATTTTTTTATAAGTAGAAAAAATCTTGCAAGAAAAACTGTCTGGGAAATTCTGACTCAAAAAGAAAAATATGGAAAAACTAATTTAGGAAAAAGAAAAAAAATAGTAGTTGAATTTTCTTCTCCAAATATTGCTAAACCTTTTGGAATTGGACATTTAAGGTCAACAATTATTGGAAATGCCATTGCAAACATTTGTGAGTTTGAAGGATTTAATGCAGTAAGAATAAATTATTTAGGAGATTGGGGAACTCAATTTGGAAAACTTATGTTTGGTTACAAAAAATTCGGAAACGAAAAAAAACTACATGCAGACCCAATCAATCATCTTCTAGAACTTTATGTCAAAGTAAGCAAGAACAAAACTTACGACAACAAGGCGAGAGAATGGTTCAAGAAATTAGAAGATGGAGATAACGAAGCAAAAATGTTATGGAAATTATTCCGAGAATTTAGTTTGAGTGAATTCAAAAAAACTTATAAAACTCTTGGAATTAAATTTGACGAGTATTCAGGAGAATCTCAATATCGCAATAAAATGAAAAAAGTCGTAGCAGAATTAGAAGAAAAAAATCTTTTGAAAAAAAGCCAAGGAGCTAAAATAGTTGATTTGCAAGAAGAGAACCTGGGCGTTTGTTTAATTGAAAAAACAGATGGGACAACACTTTATGCAACAAGAGATTTAGCAGCAGCAATCGATAGATACAAAAAACACGGCTTCGAAAAAATGGTTTATGAAGTTGGCCAAGAACAGAGCTTCCACTTCAAACAATTATTCAGAATTTTAGAATTAATGGGATATGAATGGGCAAAGAATTGTATTCACATTCCCCACGGATTATATCTCGACAAAGACGGGAAAAAATTCGCAACAAGAAAAGGAAAAACAATTTTCCTAAAAGATATTTTGGAAGAAACAATTGAGTTAGCTAAAAAAGAAATTAAAAAAAGATCACCCTCAATTCCTAAAACAAAATTAGAAAAACGGGCATTAAAAATTGCAATAGCCGCAATATTTTATGGAGATTTGAAAAACAATCGTTCAAGCGATATTATTTTTGACCCCAAAAAATTCATTTCATTCGAAGGCGACACAGGCCCATACATCCAATACAGTTATGCAAGAGCAAGTTCTATTTTGAAAAAAACAAAAAACCAAGATAAATTCAAAGTTTATAATTTAGAAACAAAAGAACTTGAGCTAGTAAAAAAACTTGCACAATTTCCAGAAGTTGTTATGGCTTCTTACAAAAGTTTAGCTCCCTCTCTCCTCGCGAATTATTCTTATCAGCTCGCCCAGATTTTCAATGAATTCTACCATGCTTGTCCAGTGATTGGTTCAAAGCAAGAAGCATTTCGATTAGCATTAGTTCAAGCATTCAGACAAATTTTGAAAAACTCACTGCAACTCCTAGGTATAGATGTAATTGAAGAAATGTAATCAAAATTTATTTAAACTCTTTTTTCTTATATAAATTAGAAGGAGGTTAAAATAGAAATTTAAATGGCACAATCAAAAAAGATGAATGAATCTTTTTTCGCACAACTTTTAAAAGATTTCAATGTTGCTGGAGAAACAATTCGAGCACGACAAGATGAAAAGCAAGGACTTCTTGATGACTTTACTGGTGAATGTAAAAGATTTTTCTTTGGTAAAATTTCAGAGAGAGCTTTAATGGCTTCTACGAAAAAAGCTAATCTTGAACTTCACAGATTAGATGTAGATATAAGAAGAAATATAACACGGGCAAGATTATTGGCAGAGAAAGCAGCAAGACTTACATCAGCACAAGCACCAATTGGTTTTAGGGCAACACTTTCAGGGATAAATGGCGGAAGTAAAAAGGCTGTTAAGAAACCAGCAAGTAAAAAATCTGCTACAAAAAAGAAAGTTGTAAGGAAAAAAGTTACATCAAAAAAATCAACTAAAAAGAAGAAAAAATAATTATTTTTTTATTTTAACAAAACTTATAAACTATTTTTATTTAGTATAATTATAGTTAAATAAAAAGGAGGTAGAAATGGTCGGAAAAAACATAAAAGGGATTTTGAATTTTGTTGCTTGGTTAACTGGAGTTCTTGTATCGTTGGCTGTAGGTTTCGCTATGATTGATGGAGTTATTGCAGTTAGATGGATACCAGAAATAGTGACAATGATTGCAGGATGGGTTGTTGTAGTTTCAACAGCACTAAGCGCAGTATTAGCTATACTTAAGCAATAAATTTGCTTAATTTTTTTATTTTTTATTTTTTAGAATTATTTAAACAAGAGTTTTCTAAGGGGAATAATCATGAGTAAAATAAAAACTCCCAAAAACAATCCCCAATGTTGGACTTCCATCCACGCAACTACGCCAGGTAACAAGTTCAAAAGAAATAATGTTCCAGAAATAATCGCTAAATTCAATAACACAACATTCAGTAAATAATCTTTTTTTAATTTCTTTTTATTTACCATTTATCCTCTTTATTTAACAGGTTTCATCTCGTTCCAAGCAAGTTCAAACATTTGTTCTAATGCTAGAGCAAAGAAGTCTGTATTCACCCAAATACCAATATCATAATTTGGATGAAACTTTTCATCATCAAGAAGCATAAACATAACTTGGTTTGAGTCAATAATCATAAATCTAGCTTTTATTTTTTCAAGTTTTCTTACCTCTGCAACTTTTTTAAACTCTCTCGCAATTTTTATATTGTTAGCATCAATTGGAGCAGCGATTCTTATTTTAACACCCCTTTTTTTACACTTTTCTAAACTAGGCATCAACGCTTCAAGTTTTCTATTTAATCCTTCATTTGTTGTAACAATTGTTATTGTTTTTTCTGCTTCTCTAACTAACATATCTAAATGGTTATACAAATTCTGTCTTCCTTTCAAACTTCCAGATAAATCTGAAGGTTCTACAAATTTAATACCTTTAGTAAAAAGAGAATTTAACTCTCCAAGAACTTCGTCATCTTTTAATTTATCCAATCTGTCAACTCTTTCATTTGCATATTTAACCAAATTCTTTTTTACACGCTCAACAACCTCTCCAGGTTTTAATGCAACAAATTTTATTGGTTTACCCAGCTTCATGATAATAAATCCTTTCTTTTCTAAACTTTCTAAAATATCATAAGTTCTACTTCTAGGAACATCAGAAATATTACTCAACTCTCCTGCTGTAGAAGTTCCTCGAGAAAGCAATGCTGCCCAAACTTTTACTTCGTATAAATTCAAGTCAAAAATCTTTCTTAACCTACTCAAAAATTCATCCTTAACGATCATCTTATTTTTTATTACCTCTTTTTCTTTTTAAAGATTGTTATGATTCAAAAGTTCTTACAGTTTTACTATTGCAATCCAACCTTTTTTATCTTTAATTTTAAGGTCGGTTTTGTTTTTAAATCTTTCCTTGCCAGTTGTAACAAATTCCAATTTTTTAGAGTTAGTTCTCTCTTTGATAAATTTTTTTTGCTTCTCTAAAACTTTTTTAAATTCGTCGTCGACAATTATAGAAGTTTCAACCTTATCCTTTTTTTGCAAGCCAAGATTTTTTCTAAACGACTGAATTTGCCTTGACAACTCTCGAGCATAACCTTCTGCCTCAAGTTCAGGAGTCATTTCAGTATCAAGCTCAACAGAAATCTCTTTTCCACTTTTTATTTCAACATTCTTAACATTTAATTGTGATTTTATTATTTCTTGCAGTGGTTTGTTTAATTCGCTGTGTGGGGCACTAATTATCGCTTTTGCCAAAGGCCACTTTAATCCAATGTGTAATTTATCTCTCTGTCCTAATCCTTTTTCTATGATTAATAAAGTATTTTCAATTTCTGTTTCGAGTTTTTTATCAATCTTCCCACTTTCAACTTTCGGCCAACCACACAAATGTACAGATTCTTCTTTCACAATTTTTTTCTCTCGGAGTTCTTGCCAAACTTTTTCTGTTAAAAAGGGAATCATCGGCGCACACAATTTAATCAAGTTCACATAAACTTCTTTTATAACAGACTTCACTTTTCTGTCATCTTTTGAAAGTCTTTCTCTAACAACTTGAATATAACTTCTACTAAAATCATTTAACCAAAAATCTTTCAAGGCCCTTGTAGCAAGATGAGGATGCAAATTTTCTAACTCTTCTGTAACTGTTTTTATCAAAGAATTCAATCTACTCAAAATCCACTTATCTTCTATTGCCTTTGGGTTTGGTTTTCCAGAAACTTCAATCAACCTTCCAAGATTATACAAAATATTCAAATTATTTCTCGGCTCTTTAACAACATTAAAACCAAACCTTAATTCCTGTGAAGGATCTTGCAAACAATATAAAAGCCGAATCGTATCTGCACCAATTTCAGCAACAGCATCATCAAACCAAATTGCATTCCCTTTGCTCTTGTGCATTTCTTCACCTTTCTCGTCTTTCAAAGTTTCATATCCAAAAACAGATTTAAATGGAGCTTTTCCAGTCAAAGTCACAGAAGCCCAAAACAGAGCATTAAACCATCCCCGATACTGCCCAGGCATATTTTCAGAAATTAATTCTGCAGGAAACCACTTTTGCCAGTTCTTTTTATTTCCCAAATAATTTAGTGTTGAAAACGGAACAATTCCTGCATCAAGCCAGGCATCTCCTACATCTGGAATCCTTTCAACTTCCTTTTTACATTTTTTACATTTTATCTTGATATCATCAATCCAAGGTCTGTGTAATTCAGGAAGCTTGTCAACTTTTTTCTTATTAATCGCTCTTTTTCTAAGTTCTTTCAAACTTCCAAAAACTTCTACCTCTCCACATTCACATTCCCAAATTGGCAAAGGCAATCCCCAATACCTCTTTCGAGAAATCAACCAGTCTCCCATATTCTTAAACCAATCTTCTTGTCTAATCTTACCATATTCAGGAAACCAAGTTATTTTTTTATTAGCATTAATCAATTTCTCCTTTATATCCTTACCTTTAAGATACCATTCATCAACTAATCTAAATACAAGTTCCTCACCACATCTCCAACAATGCGGATATCGATGTTTTATGCTTTCTATCTTGTAAACAAAATTCCTTTCTCCCAAATCTCTTAAAACGTTTTTGTTAACCTCCGAATATTTCTTATTACTAAATTCTCCAAAATTATCTAAGTAAACTCCTGCATCATTTAATGGAGAAATAGAAGGAAGCCCTAATTTTTTTCCCAAAGCAAAATCTTCTGTTCCACAACCAGGAGCAATATGAACAATACCTGTTCCTTCTTCTTCAGAAGCCAAATCCCACATCACAACTTTGTGCGGCGAATCTTTTTGTTGTTCCAAATCCGCGTACGGCATTTCATATTCCATTCCCTCGAGTTTCTTTCCTTTTACCTTTTCAAGAATTTTATATTCTCCTTTAATTTCACTAAGCCGTGCCTCAACCAACCAATAATTTTCCCCATTATTTCTAATCTTAACATAATCTAATTTTTCATTAGCAGCAATTGCGACATTAGCCGGAACAGTCCAAGGAGTCGTAGTAAAAATCAAAAAGTATTCGTCTGACTTTTCCTTAACCGGAAATTGCATAAACAAACCCTGGTGCGTCACTTCTTTATATCCTTCTGTCACAATGTCGTGTTTTGACGAAGCAGTTCCACATCTCCAACACCACGGCACAGCATCTTTCCCTTTATATAACTCGCCCTGATCAAAATATTTTTTCAACAAAAACCAATTATGAAGATTATTATTGTCAGTCATTGTGTAATAAGAATTATCCCAATCCATCCACATTCCCAATCTAATTGATTGCCCTGTCTGAATCTTTGAAAACTTTTCAACTCTTTTCTTACAAGCTTTCACAAAATTAAGAATACCAAACTTTTCAATGTCTTCTTTATTTTTTAATCCCAAACTTTTTTCTTCCTCTCTTTCAACCCACAAACCTTGACAATCAAATCCATTCTGGTATCGCATCTCATGTCCTTGCATAGCCTTGAATCTGTGAAACAAATCTTTGTAAGTCCTTCCCCAAGCATGATGCACACCCATCGGGTTATTCGCAGTTATCGGCCCATCAATAAAACTCCACTTTTTCTTGCCCTTATTCTTCCGAACAAGTCTCCCAAATATCTTTTTCTCTTCCCAAAACTTCAGAACTTCTTCTTCAATTTCCTTAAAATTATACATATAATTACATAGAATAGATATTTTTAAATTAAACTCTTGATAAGATTCTCAATCCCAATAATACAGAATATGGCATTTCTTACAATATTTGCTTGAGGTACAAACATTATTTGCTAAATTTCCATCATCATCTATTAGACTAAGGGGATGCTTTGACTTAGAACATTCTTTCCCCTCTTTTGAATCAGAATTATATTTCATTATTTTTTTTATTTTCTCCTTACTCCAATCAATTTCTCCCTCTTTTGACAAATCCATTTCCAATAATATCAAATCATCTTTTTAAGAATTATTGTGATTTATATTGTAAACTTCTAAATCTTAGCATTATATTTATTAACTGCTTCCAATATACTTTCTCCAGTATATCTATAATCCAATCCTTTTCTTTTTCTGAATCCTTCAATTGTTTCATCTCTTGGATAGGCTCCCATTTCATATAATTTTATTCTAATATTGAAAACATTTTTTAATCCAGGCAATCCATGATTTATTGTACCATTTGGTTTTGCCCTGCCTAATTGAAACATTAAGGATTCAAATACTCAAGTGCATTTCTATTTTTTATTTTTCTATATAAATCTTGTTTTCTCATTTTCTAAACCCTTCCAAAACTTCCTTCTCTAAAAAATGCAATTTCCCAGGAATTATAAAACAAAATGGGAACCGAACATCTTCGTCCTTTAAATTCTCAATAGAATTATAAAGTATTCTTTTTCCATTAGTACCAAGTTTTGAACAAACCACTAATTGATCTACCTCAATTAAACTTCCTAATCTTTCAATAGCTTTTTCAAATTCCAATCCAATATCAATTAAAATTAATGAATGCGCACCAATAGATTGATTTTCTTTCACAACTTCAATAAAACTATCTGCTTCAAAATCAGGCATACTTGTAATTTTCCCAAACTTATACAACTGCAAACCAGTTTCACCAACAGCATCTAAAATAGAAGCATTATGGATAACTTGAGATTTAATACCTAATCGTTTTGCTTCTTGAATTAGAGAAATATGAGTAGTAGCAGTGAGTGGAGAACCATAAACAAGCAAAGCAACATCCATTTTTTTAGCTTCATCTACAATTTCTAAACCCTCAACAAACTCTCTATCTGCCTCAATTATTTTTTTATCAATCATTTCTTCTAATTGTCCTTTTGAATAATTAAACTTGATAGTATAATTTTCAAGATAAACTTTTTTACACTTTTTCACAATTGAAAGTCCAAACTGTGAAATCCCATTCAAATTTAATCCCAAACCAATTATATATAACATTTTTTTAATAATAAAGTTTAATTTATTAAGATGCTACCTTAATATCTCGAAGGAGCATAGCTAATTCTTGATCTTTTTGTAATTCTGCCTGTTCCCGATATATCTGTTGTTCTTGATATATTCGTTTTTTTTGTCGTTCTTGATATAATCTTATCTGCTCCATTTTTTCCCAGTTTTTAATCCTTTCTTTTTGAACTAACTTTGCTAATTCTGCCTTCAATCCCCCCCTTAATGCAGTAGTACTTAGACTTTCTATTGTTTCATTTATTTTGTGTTTTTGAGCATGTGCTTGAATAAAACTTAAGATATTTAATGCTCTTGGATTATGACCATAAGAAGTTTCTCCAAGATTCTTTTCCAAATCAATATGCCCACATTTCAATTTTTTCAGGGCACTCATAACAAAAGCATCTCTCTCTTTTTGTGAATATTCATTTTTCTTATAATTCTCAAGGTTTTGTCTTGCCAATAGATTGTTATCAGCATAAGTACCAAAAGAACGTTCTGCAATGCTATCAATCCTTCTATAACTATTCCTTTCTTGAGGAATGCTCATTTCAATCGGTCTTTCCAAAACTGCTGTATCTGTCATGTTACCACTAAAAAATTGTAATTTATAAGGTTTTTCATTATAGAAAATCTATTATTTTTTACTCTTCAAACTCCGACTTATTACAATTGCTATAAACAGAAAACTAAAAAATAGGGCATCATTTCCTATGACTAATCCAACCACTCCCCCAATTAAACTCGCAATTATAATAATCTTAAACCATTTTTGACCTGACTTTAATTCTTCCTTTGTTATCCGAGCAAGAAAGTCTCCAATTGGAATCCCCAATAAAAGAAATACTATTCCAATAATAATCTTAACCAACTCTTCCATAACAATATTTAAGAAAGATTGTTTTTATATTTAATCATGTACAAAAAATACCTCATAGTTGCGAGCAAAAAAGATTTAGCAGGGATAAACATAACTACAAACTTAGACCAGTTCAGACCAAATCCCTTAGCTTCCTCAATAAAAGACGCTCCTGCTTTTGATTTTTATTTAATTGATACAGAGATAGTAGATGATTCTGGAATAGACAAGGAAAAAATTAACAAATATGATTTTGTCATTTTTGCTTCAAAACATAAATCAGAAAAAGAAGAAAAATCCCTTTCAATACACGCTCCAGGAAATTGGCTTCAAGCTGAACTGGGGGGCGAGTCAAGAAAAGTCTGTAAAACTTCTGCCCTATTCCAAAAACAAATGTTTGAAATTCTAAACAGGAATGTAGAAAAATATGAATTAGAAGATTATAACGTGACTTTAGAATGTACTCATCACGGTCCGTTAATCGACAAACCTTGTGTGTTCATAGAAATTGGTTCAACCGAAACAGAGTGGAACGATAGAAGAGCAGGTTTTGTCATAGCAAAAACAATCTCAGATATAATTAATGAATTCAAAGAAAACCCCTATAATGAAGTAGCAATTGGAATTGGCGGACCACATTATTGCCCAAACTTCAACAAACTTCAACTAGATTCAAATGTAGCACTTTCCCATATTATTCCAAAATATGTTCTCCCATTTAAAGAAGAAATGATTTTAGAAGCAATAAACAAAACAGAAGAAGAAGTTGACTTTGTAGTTTTGGATTGGAAGGGAATTGGAAACGAAGAGCAAAGAAAACCCCTATTGGAAATTTTAGACAAAAATTATATCAGATATAAAAGAATAAGCGAGATTGAGAAGTAATATAAAAATTTTGTACAAAAAATAGGAAAAGAGGTGGGAAAAACAAATAAAATGAAAACTAAATGTCCTTTACATAAAATAGAGATTTTGGAAAATAGAAAAATAATAAATTGTGATAAACTCAAATTTGCTTGGAAACAAGATTCAAAAGGATATTTTTTAGTAAAACTAAAAAATCAACAGATTTGTTGTGGATTTGTGAATCCAAGGCATAAAATGATAATGGAATTTAGAGCAAAAAACCCAGATAAAATAATTAAAGAAATTGCAAAAAGAAAACTCTGTAACTTAGAAAATATGGGTTACATAGCATCTGAATTAATGCTCGCGAAATATTGTTTAGAAAAAAATAAGAAATATGTTCAGCGTTAAAAAAAGAGGTTGAAGATTTTCAAACGCCCTGAGCAGGAACCTCGTAAGAGGTTCTTGTGCCCTCCTTGGGTATCGAACAAGTTCGATTCTAACGCCCTGAGCAGGAATCGAACCTGCGCACCCCGAAGGGTCCAGATTAGCAATCTGGTGCAATACCATTATGCGATCAGGGCATATGGAAATATAGAATATTTTGACAATTTAAAACTTTGTGTTTGTTAAAAATATAGCAACTCATCACTTTATAACTACGTCTCTTAGAGGTTTTTCTTGTTCTTCATAAAATTTTTTCAATGATGGTATAAAACGTCTTAATACTTCTTTATTAACCCCCCAATAGGTATCTGACCTTCCACTGAAAGTAAAAATTCCTTTAGCTAACCGATATCTTCCACCACCAACTAAACTTTCATTATCTTTGGGCTCCGACATTTTTGAAAAATCCTCTAATGCCTGAACAAGGTTTTTTCTTTCTCTTATGGGTTTCTTCCCGAGAAGACCCAATTCATAATATTTTTCATATTGTTGTATTCCGGTTTCAGGAGATTTTTGTTGAGCTTTTTCAAAAGCTTGAAGTATATCTGTATGTGTTTTAAAAATTTGTATGGATTGTGCAATTAAAACTAAAGAATTATCTTTAAGGTTTTCTACCACATACTTTCCACTAGCCCCTTCAATTGGAAGCACTATATGTTTTCTTTTTGCCATATTATCAAGAACCCTGTTTCTTATAGGGCATAATTTTGTAGATTTTTACTATTCTTAAACATTTCTATGTTCTCATTTCCTCATTAAGAAAACTTTAAAAGTCATCTGAGACACCAATTATTAGCGGGGTGGAGCAGTCTGGAGTGCTCGTCGGGCCCATAACCCGGAGGTCGCGTGGTTCAAATCCCGCCCCCGCTATTAATAATTAAATTCTGCCATTACCAAATCCTTAAAAACCAATTTTCTTTTCTAATGCAATGTTAATACTTGGAATTGATGATGCAGGGAGAGGTCCTGTAATTGGGCCAATGATTTTAGCCGGCTGTCTTATTGATGAAAAAATAGAAAGAAAATTTAAGACATTAGGGATAAAAGACAGCAAACAATTAACCCAAAAAAGAAGAGAATTTCTTGCAGAAAAAATAAAAGAAGATGCAGAAACTTTTGAAGTTTCTTTAGCGTTTCCCGAAGAAATTGATCAAACAAATTATGACGGAATTAATTTGAATGAATTAGAAGCTATAAAAACAGCAGAGATAATTAATAAAATAAATAAGGGATTTAAAAAAATAAAAGTGGTTGTGGATTGTCCATCTGTCAGTATAGAAAAATGGACGGACTTATTAAAAATAAAAATAAAAAATTTATCAAATTTAGAAATTTATTGTGAACACAAGGCAGATAAAAATCATGTCGCTGTTTCAGCAGCTTCAATTCTAGCAAAGTGCATAAGAGAAAAAGAAATGACAAAATTAAAAAAGATTTACGGCGAAAGCATTGGTTCTGGTTATCCCTCTGACCCTGCAACCTGCAAGTTTCTTGAAAAAAATCATAAAAAATATGAAGACAAAGGAATATTCAGAAAAACTTGGGCAACTTGGAAAAACATTGTTTCAAAAAGTAAGCAAAGAAAACTGGGAGAATTCTAAATGAGGTCTGTAGTAGCGATAGTTAATCATGAAGGAAATGTTCTTATAGGTAAAAAAATAATTAATCCTACGCATTTTTTAAGTGGAAAATGGCATGTTCCTGGAGGAGGAGTTAAAAACAAAGAGAGTGATGAAAAAGCATTAGCTAGGGAAATGCTAGAAGAAACAGGAATTGTAATTGATGTTAAAAGGTATATTGCTTCGCATAAAACTCCTACCTCTAGAAGAGAAGCAAGATGGTATGAATGTTTTTATGTTGATGGAATTTTAAAAGCAGGAGATGATTTACAAGATGCAAAATGGATTCCAAAAAGCAGAGTTTTAGGAGAATGTAGCAATCAAGCAACAGAACTTTGGCCAGAAGAAATAAAAAGTTATTTTAGTTATCATCCTAATCTTTAAAAATCTCCATTGTTTATTTCTCACATGACCCATATCAAAAAATTGGTGATACACGGTTTCAAGAGCTTTGTTAAAAAAACAGAAATTCCTTTCACACCAGGAATAAATGTTATTTTAGGACCAAACGGAAATGGAAAAAGTAATATCTCTGATGCATTGTGTTTTGTACTTGGTAGATTGAGCATAAAATCAATGCGAGCAGCCAAGGCAAAAAACCTGATTTTTTTAGGAACAAAAGCAGCAGCGCCAGCAAAAGAAGCAGCAGTAGAGATGGTATTTGATAATTCTGACAAAACTTTTTCCATAGAAAAAAATGAAATTTCAATAAAAAGAATAGTGAGGAGAAATGGTCAAAGTATCTATAAGATAGATGGAGAAACAAAAACTAGGCAGGAAGTTTTAGCATTATTAGCTCAAGCAGGAATAGATCCAAACGGATTCAATATTATTTTACAGGGCGAAATTCAAAATCTTGTGAGAATGCAATCAGAAGAAAGAAGGAAAATTATTGAAGAGGTTTCAGGAATTTCTATTTATGAAATAAGAAAAGAAAGGTCATTGAAAGAATTAGATAAAACAGAAGAGAAAATAAAAGAAGCCTTAGCAATACTAAGGGAGAGAACAAGTTATTTGAATAATCTTGAAAAAGAGAGGCAACAAGCATTGAGATATAAAAAACTTGAAAAAGACATTAAAAAATACAAGGCAAGCATAATTTATCACGATTTGATAAGAAAGAAAAAAGAAGAAGCCACAGTAAATGAAGAGATATCAAAGAAAGATGCTGAAATCGAAAAAATTAGAAAGATAAATCTGGGGATACAAACTTCTATTAAAAATGTAGAGTCTAAAATAACTTCTATAAATTCAACAATACAAAAATCCACTGGATTTGAACAGGAAAAACTTAATCAAGAGATAGCTAATCTTAGGGCAGAACTTGCAGGAACAAATGTGAGGATTGAAAATTATAACAATAAATTATCTGACATAGAAAAGCAAAAACAAGAACTTAAGCAAATACTTATTGAAAATGAATTAACCATGAAAGAACTTCAATCAGAATCTCCGAGTAAATCAAAGACAAACAAAGAAGTAGAAAACAAGAAGCAAGCACTTGAAAATCTTGAAGAGCAAAGAAAAAAGTTTTACACTATAAAATCAGAATTAAAATCTGTTAAGGAAAGAATCCAGGACAAAAATAATCTTTTACAAAATTATAACAATGAATCAGAATTTTTACTTAACCAGATAAAATCTTTTTCAAGAGATTTGTTTGATAGAAAAACAAACGAGGAAAAATTAAACACCTTAAGGATTTCTCTAGAAGAAAAAAAGGAATTTTTAATTGATTTAAATAAAAAAGAAATAAAATTAGAAAAAATTTCCGGAACAAATGAATATGAAGTAGATAAACAAAACAAACTTATAGAAAAAATATCTAAAATGGATGTTTGTCCAATTTGTAAAAGTAAAATAACTTCAGAACATGTTGAATCAATTCATAAGGAAACATTTCCCAAAATAGAAACCTTAAAACAAGAGATAGCAGATTCTGATAGAAAACTAAGTGAATTGTATTCTCAGAGAGATATAATTAAACAACAAATAGAACAAATAACTTCAGAAGTTTCAAAAAGAGAATTAGATTTAATCAATATTTCAAATATAGAAGAAAAGAAAAATCAAATCAAGGTTCTTCAGGAGAAAATAGATATATTAAAAGGAGAATTAAATGAATTATCAAAAAGAAAAAATAATCTTGGGATACATTTTGAAGAGAATTCAAATATAGAACAAAAATATGAAACAGCTCGTATAGAAGTTCAGGAAATTTCTCTAAGAACAAAAGAAAATATTACTTCTGAAATTTCTTTCAAGCAAAGAGAATTAGATCGTTCAAAGATTTCTTTGAAACAATTAAATCGGGAAGAAGGAGATTTGAATCAAGAACTTAGTTTATTAAAAAAGGAGATGGAAGAAAAAGAAGAATCTCTTGAAAAAAAGAAAGAGCAAGAACAAGAGTTAATTAAAAAATTCAAGAAATTAATTTCAGAAAGAGATGGTCTGCAAAAAAAGATTCAGGAGAATGAATTGACTCTTTCTTCAAATAAAAATTCAATTTATAATATTGAACAACAAATGAACAACTTAAAAATAGGAAGAGCAAGAGTTAATGCAGAAGTGGAAAATCTCGAAACAGAAATGCTTGGCTTCCCAAATATTGAAATAATGAAAGCTGGTAAAGATGTACTTTTACAAAAGCTGAATAAATCTCAAGAAATAATGTCACGAATAGGTTCTGTAAACATGCGCTCTCTAGAAGTCTACGACCATGTAAAAAAAGAATATGATTTGATTAAAGAAAAAACAGAAATTATCGGAAAAGAAAAAGAGGGCATATTAAAAATAATTCATGAAATTGATATAAAAAAGAAAAAGACATTTATCAAAACATTAACCTCTCTTAATGAAAATTTCTCGCGTATTTTTTCCCAGTTAAGTGAAAAAGGACAGGTTTATCTTGAAATGGATGATAAAAGAGATCCTTTTGCTGGAGGAATTAATATAACTGTTAAAACAGGCCACGGAAAATATTTCGATGTCAAATCACTTTCAGGAGGAGAACAAACTCTTGTTGCTTTGTCACTAATTTTCGCAATCCAAGAATTAAACCCCTATTATTTTTATGTCCTTGATGAAATTGACGCAGCTTTGGACAAGCGAAACTCAGAACGTCTCGCAAATCTCCTAAAGAAATACATGCAAAAAGGACAATATCTTATAATTTCACACAACGACCAGGTCATCTCAAACGCTACAAATCTCTATGGTGTCAGCATGCATGATGGTATTAGTAAGATAGTTAGTCTAAAGGTTTAGAATTAATCGACACAATACTCTTCCAAATTTTCTATCCCAGTTCCAACAATCGTTTTCCCCCTTACTAAAGAATCCGAATAATACTCTTTGAGTAAATCATAAGCATGACTAGCCGACCGTACCGATATTTTTGGATTTATTAAAGGATTTGTTGAAGATTGAGGTTTGTCACAATCCATTATTGTTAAATCCTGTTCCCACATTGCAGAACCTTCTCGAAAAGTCAAAGAAGCATCCAAGAAGTTATGTGTTTCAGTTGCTCTATCATCAAGTAATCTTTGAGTTCTAGAGACAAATCTAAGTTTATACTCTGTATCTATTGCTTCAAACATTTCTCGAGATCCTATCATCATATGATTTCAGAATGATGATATTTAAACCTTTTTAATAACCATATCAATCTGCGAAGCAGGTAATTATTTCATCTTCAATTTAGTTATCACTACCTTTTAAAAAAAATAATAAAAAAATAAAAAAAATAAAAAATAAATTTAGTAGTAGCTTTCGCCAAACTCTTCAGTTTTTTGGGGTTTCTTTGTTATTAAAACAATCAACACAACTAACAATACAAGGAAGATTATTCCTAATATAACTGTCAATAAGACAATTGGACTTGTTAGTTCTCCTTCATCAACGCCAGCGAAATTAACTGTTCCGACAAGTTCATCTCCAGAAAAGACAAAAACATCAAAGTTATATTCTCCGCTTGCTTCAGTCTTTATTGGAACTACCTTGCTTGATCCTGCTTGAACAACAACGATTACTTCTTCTGCTGGATAAACTATTCTGTAAACTTTCAATTGGTTACTTGGATTAAGAACCAATAAATTACTTCCAGATTTTATTCCAACTTCAGGGAAACCGTTTTGCACAGCAATTTGTCTTTCAACAATATCACTTAAGCCGTCATTACCAACAACTTCTACTTCAAGAGTGTAGATACCAGCTGAAACATCATAAGGAACTTCTAAGTAGATTCTTCCACTCATAGTATCCTCATCATCTTCGCCAGAAACTTCCTTTGCTATTAAATCTCCAAAGTAAACTGTTTTTGATATACCTAATTCAGAAATTCTAGCAGTTACATAAAGATCTTCTAAGTCATTATAACCAATATTCTTCAAAACAATATCTACTGGAGAAATTTGTCCAGCTTCAACTGAGTTGCTTACAATTATTGACATAATGTCTGCACTATATGAAGGTCTTTGAGCTGTTAAAACAACATTTGGTAATTCAGTCTTGTCATATCCATTCCAAATCTTAATGTCAAGAGTTATGTCATCACTAAGTTCATCACTAAGCTCATAAGGAACAGTAAGAGTCAATGTCTTAACATATCTTTTTTCGTTTTTAACGTCAAAAGAAGTAGTTACAGCATCAACGCTTTCCTTGTCCGCTTCAAGATCTGCTTTGATTCTTACATTAGATGCATCAACATCAGATGTAAATGAAATCTTCACAGAAATTGTTTCACCAGCGATAACACCTAAGTTATAACCTGGAAGTCCAGCATTCTGAACTTCAATACCATTGATTTCAACAAGTACGTCATCAGTTATTTCAGCAGCACTAACAGTAGCTACCAAAAATAAAAGAGTTGCGATTGCTAAAAAAGAAACTAAAGTTTTTTTAGTATTCATTTTTTTTCCATTTTGTATTTAATTGCAGAAACACTTAGTTTTCTGTAGTTTTTACACATAAAATTTATTTATAAACTTTATGGTGACAACATACATTACCTATTTGATAGTACTAAATGTAAGTAACATGCAGTGAATCTTTGCACTACAAGTCATTATTGTTTAAAATTTAGCTAACAAGTCAGGAGAATAGATTAGCATAAGTTCCTAATAAATCTTTTTCAGAGCCCATTATTTCCTTAGCCCATTCTTGGTAATCTGTTTTTAATTTTTCAACAAGATTAGTGTGAGATTTACGAGTTTTAGGATTTATAAAACTAAATTCTTTTATTTTATCATAATCCATAACATGAGATAATAAACATCCTTTTACTTCCTTATACACTTCAGTAAATTGATTAAGATTTATATCCAATAGTTTAAACATGTCAAGACAATATTCCCAAGAAAAATATTCCCTTTCAATATTCTTTCTTGCGCACTTCAATTCTTCAACAAATCCTTTTGCACGAAAAAGGTCATCTTTTAATTCAGTATAATGACTCATAATATTTTCTATTCGAGAATGATGAAAATAATAAAGATGTCCCACCTCATGAAATACAGAAGCTAAATCTCCTAGAGATTCTATCTTTTCAAGAAATATACATTTATTTAGATAATCTGCTTCTGATTTTTCAGCGTCATACCAAAATCTCCAACCTTTCGGCAATTCAAGATTAAATTTTTCATGAACTTTAAAATCTTTAATCGTAGAACCATCTGTTTTAATTTTTACTTTTCCAAAATTAGGAATTTCAATTTTATGATTAGCCATCAAGAATCATGTATCTTACTTTTTATAAATATTTATATAATAAAAAATAAAAAACACCCAGGGATTTCTCCCCAGGATTTTTGAAATATTAGAAACTTAACAATTCAAGATTTGTATCAGTTGTCGCGAAATTCTTCGCAACAATAACCTTGCACTGAGCGTCTTCTGCAGCCTGAATTGTTGAACTTGTAACAGTACCATCAATTACAATAATTAAAGGCATTTCCTTGATTCTTCTCAAAATGCTATTCAAGCTCTTCACAGAAACTTTCTTAATTTCCTCTAAAAATTCATCCAAAAGAATTGCTTTCTCAGTTCCTTCATTTTCCTCTGAAATTTCCTTAAGCTTTTTCTTATCTTCTTCACTTAATTCAAAAGTTTTAGAAGGTTTTTCTTCTTTTGATTCGCTTTTTGAATAACCTGCAACAGAAATTTTCTTTCTCAAAGCCATTAAAATTTCTTTTCCAGTAAGCTCTTCAACTTCTTTTCCGTCAGGAGCAACTGCTGTATAAGCAACATTAGTGTTGTCTTTAACATTCTGAACAATCAACTTTCCTCCACGATCTCCATCAACAAATAAGGTAATTTCTTTTTTCTCACCCAATTCCCTTATTTCATCAGGAAGTTTTGTCCCGTTCATTGCAATTACATTCTTAACGCCGTTTCTGATTAAATTCAATACATCTGCTCTTCCTTCAACAACAACGATTTCATTTCCAGATAAATCTCCACAAGGAAGTTTAGATTTTCCGTAATCTGTCAAATCATTCATTCTTGAAGAACCTTTAATCTCATCTGAAATTTCTCTTGAATTTGTAGAACCTGAAATTTCTTGCATTAATTTCTTAGCCCGCTCAAGGATATAATCTCTCTTGCTTCCTCTGACGTCCTCAATTCTTTCAACTTCAATTTGAGAATCGCAAGGACCTATTCTTTCAATAGTTTCTATAGCAGCTCCAATTAGAGTTGTCTCTGATTGGTCCAATGCAGTAGGAATCTTGATAACACCAGTAGTTCTCTTACCTTCTCTTTGCAAATCTACTTCGATTCTTCCAATCTTTCCTTCTTTTTGCAAATCTCGCATTTCAAGGTCACTTCCTAACAAACCTTCTGTTTGCCCGAATAGAGCTCCGATTACGTCAGGTTTTTCTAGCGCACCTTCAGCCATAAAAATAGCATGTATCATATACTTGATTGATGCTGGACTTATTTTTGCCATGTTTTTTTCTCCGTATTTATTTAATTTTATAAAATCTTATGATTTCATATAGAAAAATATCTCATACTTCTTTCTCTCATTACTTCAATGAAAATAAACTGAATGTGAATGTGATAATAATATCAACGTGATATTTCCCTAATACAATTTAGTGGGGAAATTGGTTTTTAAAAGTTTGGTTTGTCCCTTGTCAGTTTTGATGCTTCTACAAGCATTGGGATAAACCAATATACTGTTCCTAATGCAAATCCCAATACTGCCAAATTAATTATCCCTGTACTTGCTCCTACAATTGCCCCCACACCTACTCCCGCGATGCCATCTATGATTACAGAACTTACCACCCCTTTTGTTTTATAACCATAAAGCTCTTTTTCTCTTTCTGGAATAAATAGATTAAATTTAATTCCTTCCATTAAAAAATTACCAAAACCCTCCTTCTTAACATCCACACGCGCTTCAACAACCTTAGAACTCAAATCTTTTCTTTTAACTTTTTTAAGATTAGATTGTCTTTCATCTAATTTAGAAAGGTCTTTCAATAATGTTCTATGGCCTCTGTCAGTTAAACCATCAATGGGATAATGATCATAACCACGCTTAGATAATACAAATTCTAATTGTTCATCTGAATATTTACCTTCAATTCCTTCTTGAACATCTTCTAAAAAATATCTTGAAATGTCTTTCATTTAGAAATTTTATCTTAGTTGTTTTTAAATCTTCCCAATCAAAAAAATGCCAATTCAATTTCTTTAGAATATATCTTTTCAAGAGGCTTTTTTAATCCCCTCATTGTTTTAAGATTAATATTTTTATCAAATGCAACAAAATTATCTCCCGATTTTTCTAATTTTCCACAAATTCCCCAAACATTAACTCTGTATAATGAACTTTTTTCATCATAATATTCTATAACTCTTAGGTCTTTCCCATCTATTAATTGATTACAATATAATATTTTTTCGCCGTTCTCTTTCACTTCTCTAAAATTCTTTGGAATAAAAATCGGGTTCATAAAGAAATCTTATCTTTGTTATTTTTAAAACTTTCCCAATCATTCTTCTAACACATATCCCTTACTAGCACGTATAAGATGATAAACAATTCTCAATCTTCCTACCCCTTCCTCAAAATGATGCAGATAGTTATCTATAACTTCCAGAGGCCTACGAGTAACAAAAACTTCTTTTAACATTTTTTCAAATAGTCCTGGATATTTATTTCTCATTTTAAATGATTAAAAATTAGTAGTTTAGAGAACCTTACTCTTTAGTCTTCACAATTTCAATACACATTCCTGCAGCCACAGTTTGACCTGCGTCTCTTATTGCAAATCTTGACATAAATGGATTGTCTTTTTGTGTTTCTAAACATAAATTTCCTTGAGGTTTAAGTCTAACCTTAGCAACATCTCCGTTCTTCAAAAAGTCTGGGTTTTCCTTGATAACTTCTCCACTCTTTGGATCAATTTGAGCAATAAGTTCAACAAATTGACAAGGAACTTGAGCAGTATGAACATGAAATACAGGTGTATAACCTTTAGCTAAAACAGTTGGGTGGTTAATTACTGCAATTTGAGCAATGAATTCTTCAACAACAGGAATAGGATTTGCAGCTTCACAAATAACATCTCCTCTTGCTATATCTTTCTTTCCAACTCCTCTAACATTTATTCCAACATTATCTCCAGCATCTGCTTGAGGGATTGTTTCATGATGCATTTCTATAGTCTTAACTTCCCCATCAATACCTTTTCCAGTTCTTCCAGGAAGAACTTTAACTTTTTGTCCAACTTTCATTATACCTGTTTCAATCTTTCCTACAGGAACAGTACCGATACCAGTAATTTCATAAACATCCTGGCAAGGCATTCTCATTGGTAGATTTGTTGGTAATTCTGGTTGAGGAAATTTATCAAATTGTTCCAAGATTGTTGGCCCTTTATACCAAGCCATGTTTTCAGATTTTTTAGCAACATTATCTCCCTTTAATCCACTAACTGCTAAAAAAGCTGTATTCTCAGCTTTTATACCTACTTGGCTCAATAATTTAGAAACATCGTCTTTAACTTTATTGAATGTTTCTTCTTTATATTCAACTTCATCCATTTTGTTAATAGCTACTACAATATTTTGAACACCCATTGTTCTCAATAACCATAAGTGCTCTGTTGTTTGTGGTTGAACACCAGATTTAGCAGCAATAACTAAGAATGCAGCGTCAGCTTGTGAAGCACCAGTAATCATGTTCTTAACAAAGTCTCTGTGACCTGGAGCGTCAATGATTGTGATTTGGAATTTATCAGTTAAAATCTTCTTATAAGCCAAGTCAATTGTAACTCCTCTTTCTCTTTCTTCTTTAATTTTATCCATAACATAAGCGAATTCAAAACCAACCTTACCATGCTTTTCAGCTTCTTCTCTAAGTTTCTTCATTTCTTGTTCTGAAACAGCTCCGCTATCAAAAAGTAATCTACCTACACAAGTTGACTTTCCAGCGTCAACGTGCCCTACGAACACAACGTTCATGTTTGGTTTTTCTTTTGCCATGTTAAATCATTCCACCCCGAGGTTCATAATTAAAATAAGCACCAACTTTTCCTAATTTAATTGTTTCATTTCTAAGCTCTTTTAATTCTTGCTCAGAAATAGGCTTTACATCAGATAAGAGCTGAGCTACTGTAGTCATTCCTTCCAATTTAATTTGTTTTCTTTCATCCATTGTTTGTATAAATTTTCGTAAGAAAATTTGATATAATTTAATGATAATTTAGATTTATAAACCTTTTGTTGGGACCAACACAGTCCGAAAAGTTTGAAGTAAACGGAAAGTGTCCGAATAAGATTATATAATTTACGTCTGAATATTTATAAATAAAAGAACATTGTATTTTTTATGGGAAAAAAGGTTAAAATTGGTTCAGAATTCGTGTCTATTTGTTATCCAAAATCTAAACCTTGGATGAGGGAAATTTATTTTGGTGAAAGAGATGGAACAGGACAACATGGACATATCTCTGCAAGTGGAGCAATTGTTGTTGGGGAGGTTATTTCTGCTGAAACATGGTATGCAAGAACTCCTGAAGGAGTTGAGTTAGTTAAGAATGGAAGTGAACTTACTATGAATACTTCCCGATTATTGTCAGATTGTATACCAAACATTTTAACAGGATTTCAACATCCTGAGAAACCCCTTTTTTGGAACGTAGGTAGTTTAGATTCTTCCTTTTCATTGCAGAAAAAACTCCTTCAACAATAACCCTAAATCTATAAGTTTCATGCCAAATTTCTTTTTGTTCTTTCCAAAGTTTGACACTTTCTCTCCATAGATTACTCCCCGCATTTTTTCCAGTAACATTTTTCCTAAGATCAATAAACACATTTGAAATTCCAAGTTCTTGACATAAGGCATAGTTCTCCTTACTCATATAACCAGAATCTGCAAGTACTGTTTTTATTTCAAATCCATTCTTTAAAGGAATTTTGACAAGTTCTTTAAACAAAGGGCAATCATGTCTTTTTCCTTCTGTGGTTTTAGCACAACAAATTATTTTGCTATTCTTTAAACAAGATATATGTAGCTTTCTTGTTTGATTAAAATTCACATTTTTTTTATCATGCACTTTCTTAAATCCTCCAGAATACATTCTTAATCCAAACCAAGTTGAATCAAACATCATTGTATTTTCATTTTCTCTAAAGAATAAAGATGAAACTTGAATGAGCTTTTCAAGAATTAATTTAGTATTTTCATTATTTGCATAATCATTTAATGTGCTTCTTGAAGGAATATATTTTATTAATTCTTGTTCATGCATCCATTTTAAATCAGATTCAGCTCTTCTGTAAGACATTCCATGATAGGACATAATACAAAAGGATTTTATTATATCCTTGAAATCTGCTCTTGGTCTTCCCATAACCTGTAATTGCTCTAAATTGAGTGGTTCTATGAAGTCACATAGATTCTGAATTAACTTCTCCTTTTCCTGCTCTAATGATTTGGGGTTTGGTTTTAGCTTTACTACCAATCTAAACTTTTCAGCCTTTAGGTTTTTATCATAACTCATCAACGTCTCTTGTGTTTCTTCCATCTTAATTTCCTTATGAGAATTAAGGGGGCTGTCCCATAACCAGTCCCCGAAGCATCCCATAAATGCTCTTTTACTTTGTTTCTTTAATGAAACATCGTAATATTATATATACTATATGCTTATATACTTTACTATTGTATAAACGTAACATTACAAGTAGGTATATTTAAATAGTAGTAATGTTATAATATATTATGGAAAAAGAGGACTTTGTAGATACAATTCATAGAGAGGTAAAGGTTCAGTGTAGTAAACCCAAAGAGGCTAAAGAGGGTCAAAGAAGAACCCCCCAGTATTTTATTCAAATTCCAAAAGAGGTTGTTCTTGAACTTGGAATTGAAAAAGGAGATAAAGTTATAATTGATGTTCCTTTAAAAAATAAATCCCAATACTCAATTAAATTTTCCAAGAAGATAAAATGACTAAATTTTATAAAAAACCAAATCCCCTAAAAAAAGCTGATCAGATTGGAATAGCTGTCGCAAAGACTCTTAACAAAATAGACAAAACAGTAACTCCCTCTGAAATTGCAGGTTATTTAGGGATTCATCCAAATACTGCTAAAAACAGAATAGAAAAACTTGAGAAAGAAGGATATGTTAAGTGCAAAAAAGATGGAAACAGATGGTATTGTAAAAGGATCAAGAAAATCAAGGTTAATGAAATGTAAGCTATTTTTCTTCCCGTTCATACTTTTCCTTAATCGCCTGATTAATCCATTTTGATCCTTGATTAACTCTTTTTAATTTTTTTATAAAGTCAAGAATTTCTTTTGAAAGGTCGGCTCTAATAGTAAGATTCGGTCTTCTTTCATAATACTCCTTGGATATAATTCCTTTTTTCTTTACCATTCTTGATACACAAATGGAACTCACATTTTATTTAAGTATATTGTTATTGTGTATCTTATGAGTATCAAACTTAAACTACAAATAGTAAGAGAAGGAACAGAGTATGAATCTTATAGATTGACAATCCCAAGAGCAGTAATTCAGGCACATGATTTAAGAGAGAAGGATTTCAAATTGGAGATTAAGGGTAATAAAATTATTCTTACGCCTATTGAAAAAGATTAGTTTTATAAATATTTTAAATCTCACAAAAATATTTAAATCATACTTTCATATTATTTACAAAAGTTTATAAATAAGAAGTGGGGTGATAATTTTATAATGGTAAAAGAAGAAAAAAAGCTTGAAAAGGATTCTGGAAAAACTGAAGATGAAAGAGATGAAGAATTAGATATAGCAAATGCCGTTAATAAAGCTCAAGATATTTTAAGAAAAATTATTGGTAATTTATCTGCACACCAATTCAAATTGGAACAAGTTAAAGAGAATGGCTCAAGTACAAGATATATTGTAATTAGTAGCGTGGTTCCAGATTTGGGGCAAGAGAGAGATTATTATTTTATAAAAATTGATGTGGAAACAGGAAATTTTGTTCCTCCAATGGGTAAGGGAAAATTAGTAGACGGAAAATTTATGTTTGAGAAGATGGAAATTCAACCCGAGTGGGAAGAATAAAATGGAAAGTAATCTGAGCTGGTTTAGATCTCATGAACATATTACTAATGGTTACAAAGGTTTTGAAAGATTCTATCCAATTCTTAAAAGAGGAATTTTTCTTGACACTGCACCATTATTTATTTTAATTTGTGGTCATTATGATAAATTAAATAATACAAAAATTATAGAAAAGTTTAGTGCTAATACTAAACATGATCCCCAATATAAATTGTATGATTATTCTTATCTTTTGGCTTTTCTAAATTCAATAGATAAATCAAAAGTCCCTCTTTATATAACCCCCCATGTTTTTACTGAATTCATTAAACACTTAACAGAAATAGTAAAAAACCCAAAACAATTCAATGATATATTAAATACTTCTTTCAAATCAAAAAGTTATTTAAAAGATAGTCTTCATGAAAGTTTTTGTGAAGGTTTCCTATCTGAAGAAGATTTTTTAAATAAAACTTTGGAGGTGGGCGATATTTCTATAATTTTGTGTGCAAAAAAAGGAAGAAAAGAAAAGGGTGCAATAACAATATTAACAGATGATTGTCCTTTTGCACTTGTTTCCTGTAATAAACATAATTTTATAACAATTTATTATTCAGAAATTAGAACTGCTACATTTCAATTAGGAAAAAATAAAATTCCTCCAGACTATTTACTGGAATAATGTATAGAAAAGAAGATTATCAGAATTCTACTTCTTTTAGCCAATCATTAATTTTCTGAGGCAAATTTGATGAAGCCCAAGGAAGTATCACCCTTATTATGAGCAAATTATCATCGCTATCCAAAAAAGGTTTTAGTTCATCTCTTAAATCTGAAGCACTTTTTGAACTTTTTATAAACCAAACAGATCCTTGTGCATGTGCATAATAATTATATGATTTAATTTTTTCTATAACTTTTGTATAATCTCTATCTTTCACCAAATCATAACAAACACAATATACTGTCATGAAATATATAAGTAAAGATTGTTTATAATTTTAACGCTAATGTAAAACAACATTTAAATATTAGTCATACTTTCATACCTTAATGAAAATAAAAACTGTGGTAATGAGTAATGGAAGAGAATATAATCTTGTCTGGGATGAGTCTTCAAATATCAGCCATGATTTAGAGGGGAGTTTTAAAATGATTGATGTTAATAAGGGGTGGGTTGAATTAAATCCAAACTTTGTTAGTGAAATAATTCCTTCTGAAAATCTAAAGAGTACCACCAAACTCTCAGGTAAAGCAAGAAAAGAGATAAGTGAGCATTATGGTCAAGAAGTAATAACAGAAGAAGAACAATCTCCAGCTTGGTAATATAATAATGGATAAAATAATTAATTTTGCAGTTAATCTCATGGAAAGAGAAAATATGTATTATGAAGACCCAAATTTACTCCCTTCTCAAAATCCAACAATAAATCCAGGTCAAAATCCAGACATAAATACATCCCAAAATCCAAAAATTAATTCTACTCAGAACCCAAAAATACATTGGTCTCAAAATCCCCATTGGAAACAAAATCAATGGGAATTATTCAAAGAAACTATTTTGTGGGAATATTTAAATGATTCTCAAAAAGAGAAGTGCAAACGATTTTTACAATCCTTATAAAAAATCCAAAATGGTAGAACAAGAAGAATATGAAAAAATAATAGATCAATCTAAAACTGGATTTGAAAAGATTACAGATAAGGGACTTGTAAATTTTCATAGTTCTGACGTAAGAGATGGAGATAGAGTGGTGGCTGAAAGTAATCGAAGATTAAAGAAAGCGATAAATACATTTAATGAAAATTCTTCTAAACAAACAAAATGGATCATTAGATTAACAATTGCTATGTTATTAGTTGGACTTGCACAAATAGGATTATTTTTTTATTCACTTTTTACTCAGGCTTAATTTGATAGGATTTTTTTCTGTAGATACTTCTCGGACAGAAAGAAAACTATTCGGATACATTAAGACTTATCGGACTGTGTTGTTGGGACCTTGTGGATTTAGTCGCGTCTGTGTAAAAAGTATAAAACTAAACTTCTCTTATAATTGCTTTAACTTCCCAAACCAGTTCATTGTATTTTTCTTTTTTTAACATCCCATAATCTTTATCTTTTTGAAGCTCTTCTCGTGGGATTCTACATACTTTGTTACATAAAGCAAGAGTAAGTCTATTTGGATTGAATTGGTTTTGGGATTTTGAAAAAGAAGTAACATCATCTGAATTTATTGTTACTCCACCATTTCTAATTTCTTGAGAAGGTGTAGAGGTAAAAGGTAATGCTGTAATAAAATCTTGGTCATTTTTGTCTGATATTATTATAAACCAATGTTTAGGGGATTTAGATATATCTTGGTGAGAATTATGACAACGAAATTTACAAGAATTTTTCCTTCCTTCTGTATCCATATTGCATGACCAAATACTTTTCTTAGGTGGGATATAAACCATTTTATGCTTCAATGAAATCTCTTTGGACTTCTGATTCTGAATTATCTTCATCTTCTATAATAGAAATATCGGAACCAGTATTAATTGCATCTTCAATTGCAATAAATGTGGAAGTATTAGGATATTCTCCAATCTTTTCACTGAATTCTTTTGCCAACTTACATGAATCTTTTTCTTCTGAAAGCTCTTTAATGTCAAATATTTTTTTAATTTCTACCATTTTATAATTCCACATTCAATTAATTCCTTGAGTAATTTTTCTATTTCTCCCTTTCTATCATTGAACTTTGGGCTTTTCTCCTCAACTAAAGAAATTATCTTTTCATTATTTTCATCAGGATACAATTTATGGAATAGATGAAGAGAAGCAATAATTTCCATAGAATCTGCATCATCTTTTTTATCATTTAGAAAGTTTAATAATTGCTCAAATTTATTTTCCAATTCTGGATTTTCAAATTTTAGTAATTGGCATTCATTAAAAGTAGGCATATCAAATCCATCTCTTGATAACATAGTAGAATATGGTCCATTAAGATGCAATCTAAAATTGTAACCTAAGTTTAAACTAGATGCTTTCATCAAATAAACAAGTTTTTGTAATTTCAATCTATAATCAAAGTAAGCCATATCAAAATTAGGATAAGCCTTTTTCACTAATCCAGCAAGTTGTATGGGATTCATGATAAATATAACATTTAACCTCTTTTATAAATATTATAGTGATTTTAGATATATAAACCTAACTTATCATATCCCCATCACATAAATTTATTTTTATTTCAGTCTCGGAAGAACAGAAAATTTAATTCTATTAACTACTTGTTCTGATAATTTCCCTTGAAGTTCTTCACTCACAATTTTAAATATGCCCGCGCCCATCTTTCCCTCCCCACTTTGTTCTAAAATAACAGCCAAATCAAATTTAATTTTTTTATCATCTCCTCCTTCATAAGTAGAAAAACTATGTGTTTCACTCTCTTTAGTTGATTCTTCAACTGCTTCGGTTACATCCTTCAATATTGTCTTAACGAATTCTTTAACTTCCATCTTATTGGTTTTCGGCAAGGCCTTTTCTTGACCTTATCTTCCTAACAACTTCTTCTTGCAAACTTGTAGGAACTCTTTCAAACAACTGATCTGCCAACGAACTTACTCCTCTTCCCTCGGTTGCACTCCTTAAATCATTGCTCCATCCAATCATCTCAGCAACAGGAATTTTCGCTCGAACCTCTGAACTTCCAGATTCTTGTTTAACTTCAAGTAACTGTCCTCGCTTTCCTCCAACTAACTTTGTAACAGAACTCATAAATGTATCTGGAGATTCAATAACATGAATTTGCAATGGTTCTAAAAGTGATGGACTAGCTTTTTGCATAGCTCCAGTAACTGCTTCTCTCACAGCAGGATAAACCTGGGCAGGACCACGATGAATTGCATCTTCGTGAAGCTTAATATCCATTAAAGAAACCTTCATTTTTGTGCATGGTTCTCTAGCCAAAGGACCAGAATCAATTACCATTTCAAAAGCATCTAATATCATTTCAATAACCTCTGTCATATGAACTTCCCCACGAGTTTCATCCAAGAAAACATTTCCCTGATAAATATCTCGAATATTCCTGATTTCATCACCACCCCATTCCAACTCAGAAAATCTTTTAGCAATTTCTTCATTTTTCTTTTTGATTCTCATTTCAGGGATATTTCCTTCCTTAATTGCATTGTAAACATCATCTTCCAAAGGTTCAACTTTGATGAAAAAACTATTGTGCTTATTTGGCGAACGCCCTTCTACAACACTCGATTCTTTGTTAACAGTTTCCCGATAAACAATAATCGGAGCAGAAGTATTCACATCCAATTCTTTTTCGGTTTTAATTCTGTTCTCTATAATTTCCAAATGCAACTCGCCCATTCCTGAAATCAAACTTTCCCCTGTCTGTTCATTAATCTCAACTTTTATAGAAGGATCTTCTTTACCAATTTGTTTTAAAACTTCTACAAGCTTAGGTAAATCTGCAGCTTTTTTAGTCTCAATTGATTTTGTCACAACAGGATCAAAAAGATGTTTAATCGCTTCAAAAGGTTCTATCGGATTTTTACTTACAGTCTCTCCTGTAAATACATCTTTCAAACCAACAACTCCAATAATATTTCCTGCAGAAACTTCGTCAACAATTATTCTCTGTGCCCCCTTGTAAACAGAAACTTGCTGAACCCGAACAGCCTTTTTTGAAAGATTCATATAAACTTCATCACCTTGTTTCAAACTTCCAGAGAACAATCTTCCACCCGCAACTTCTCCTGCATGTTTATCAATAACAATTTTAATTGGAACAAATGCAACTTCTCCTTTTGGATTACATGATGTCAAATCTTTTCCCAAGTCTGAATCTATCTCTCCATGCCAAATTTTAGGGATTCTATATTTTTGAGCATCAACAGGATTAGGATGATGTTTAACACTCATGGCCAAAACAACTTCATGCAAAGGAGCTTTTTTTGCAAGTTCTTTATAATTATCATTTTGATAAGCATCAATAACATCTTTGAAAGTTAATCCGTGTTCTTTCATGTACGGAAAACTCAAAGCCCAATTATGAAAAGCACTTCCGAACGCAACAGTTCCTTCTCCAACACCAACCTTCCATTTTTCTTTGTATCCTTCTGGAGCAATGTTTTCAATAAGTTCATTAACATGATTAATTATCTTCACAAACTTTTTTTCCATTTCTTCAGGAGTCAACTTAACTTCCTTAATTAATCTGTCAACTTTGTTTATGAAAAGAACAGGTTTAACTAATTCTTTCAAAGCCTGTCTCACAACTGTCTCTGTTTGAGGCATAACACCTTCAACAGCACAAGTAAGAATAACACATCCATCAACTGCTCTCATAGCTCTTGTAACATCTCCTCCAAAATCTACATGTCCAGGAGTATCGATTAAATTAATCAAATAATCTTCTCCACCAACATTATGAATCATTGAAACAGAAGCAGAATCAATTGTAATTCCCCGAGTCGCCTCATCTTCATGAAAATCCAATGCTCTTTGTTTTCCTGCAATTTCCTCAGAAAGCATACCTGCTCCAGCCAAAAGATTATCAGAGAAAGTAGTTTTACCATGATCAATATGCGCAGCAATCGCTATATTTCGAATGTGGTCTTGCTGCTTCATTAATTTAGCTATGTCTTTTTCTGCCATGTTTGATTATTCCAACAATAAGAATATCTAAAGATAATGAAATTGATTTTTAAATGTTTTCGTAAGAAGAAACTATCGCGCACTATCTGCTTATCAGTTTCCTTTCTACATCCTTGCTAACATCAATTCTTTTCAAATAAGATTCCCTAGAGTTAATAGGCTTCCCTCCGCTTATCCAAAGATTCTTTTCATCAAACACATAAGGTTTCCTTGCCAAATAGTGTTGTAAATGATCATAAGCCTCTCCAATATTAATTCTAAATAGACCACCCTTTTCTTTGCTAATAATCCTATCATCTAGAAGACCGAACCATTCATCTTTTTCTTCATTACTATCAAGAATCGCAAAAATATCTAATGGGATACTTTCTTCTTCACTATGACTTTTAATACGCCACAGATGATAGTCAAGACTCTCTTTATATTTTTCATGATTCTCTTTTTTCGCCCTTTTTTTACAATCTTTTAAACCTAACTCTGCATCAATTCTCCTAAAATCAGAAATTTCTTTAATATCATCAATTTGTAATGCAAAAAATTCCTTCTCAAGAAAACCCGGATGATCTGTATGTCTCTCTGGTATACTCAATAATGTATGAGAATAAATTTTGCCATCTGGATGCAGTTTCAGGATTCCCCCATAATCCCCATCGTTATCGCTTCCAAGGATGTATATTCCAATTTCAATTCCGCCTTCAGGAATGTTCAATGAAGAAGACTCCCCCCTTTTCTGAAATTCCGAAATAATCTTCTTAACAGCTTCTTTCTTGATATCTGTTCCAGAATGAATTAAAGAACGCATCATCTTTTCTTCGTCTGTTCCATAATAAAATGATTCCCATTCACTATCTTTGTTTATTCTCTGCATTATTTCGCCAGCTTGTAATATAATATCAGTTAATTCCGGCACATCTGTTTTCAATATATCATAAAAAGATAAGAAATCTTCAGGAAATATTTTCAAAGTATCTGTAAGAGTTCTCTTGCCTTCATTCGCAACATCTGGACTTCGAAACCCTGCAAGCATAAAATCATGATAAGCATCCAGATGGTCTTTAAATAATGCTTGGAGATTCTGTCCCTTCGTTGTCCTCCATTCAACCCCTTTTTCTCCTAAAATAAACGAAACTTCTTGGATGTCAACTGATTTTTCCAATGAATTCATTTGCTCATTCTGACCAAATAAAGATCTAATTAAGCCCATGTCCATCCCTTTTTGTTGAAATTTCATTCCACCGACCTTAAGTCCTTTTAGGCTTTTCCTCGGTTCTACATTATAAAGAGAACATATTTGCCGTGCAAGAAAAGAGAGGGTTTGTTGCATATCTCTTTTTTGTATACATTCCACACTTCTTGCTCCATTTTCTATAATTTCGTTCATAACAACACATCGATTCAATTCATCGAAAAGGGGATTATCTAAAGTTGTTAAATCTGGAGTAAATAATTTCTCTAGCTTCGTTTCAGTAAGATGAATCAAATCTTTCGTATCATAACTAATTAAGTCATTCATTTTGTGACTTAAAAAGTCTACTATTTAAATTTAATTGTGATTAAATATCAAAAACTATCGCGCACTATCCCTCTTTAAATCCCTTTTAATCATCTCAATAATCTCGGGAAATTCAGGAATATTAAAATGACCGTTCTTGCCTTCACATATCACAATATTTGCACTAGGCAATTTTTCTTTATATTTCTCAGAATGGATTATCGGAACACAATCATCATCCTTAGAAAAGAATAAATTAATGTTCTTGCAATTTTTCTCAATCATAGATAAATCCAACGGAAGTTCAAATCCTCCAACTAAATCTTCTCCTATTAAGGTATTATCAAATGGCGGGCTCACTAAATAAACAGATAGAATTTTTTTAGGAAACCGGTTTTCAGATAGATATTTAGCTAAGAAAACACCCCCTAATGATGAGCCAATTAAAATAATATTATCCTCTAATTGATCAAAATATCTTTCAAAATGAATTTTCCATTCTTCATACTTAGCATTGTCTTGTAATGGCATTCTGGGTTTGATAACATGACAACTATCTTTTAACGCTTTTGTAAGGTATTGATCGCTCCACTTAACTTTTGTAAGAGAAATTAATCTATTTTTTAAGAAATCTAAATAATCTTCGTGGCTTTTGAAAGTCATTCCACCATGAATGTAAAAAATTTGATTTTTTTCCATAGTCTTTTAAAATTTAATTATAACTACCGCGCACTATCTGCCTGCTTTTCTGCTTCATTCTTTTTCTTATACGCAAAACTTTCACCATTACTATCTGCAGCTAACATAATTTCTTCTGCAAGTCCTTCAACAATATTTTTCTTTTTGTTAAATGACTTGTCTGATGCTCCCTGAGTAATCCATCGTAACGCCAAATTAACCCTCCTCAAAGGAGATACATCGATTGCTTGCGGATATCTTGCCCCCCCATATTCAATAGCAGTAACTTCATCTCTCGGAGCAGAACTTTCAATTGCCTGAACAAAAACTTCAACAGGATTTTTCCCAGTTTTCTTTTCAATAATCTTAAATGCCTCTAAAACAATTTTCATATTTTTTGAATATTTTCCTGTTGCTCTACCTTTTCCAATCTTGTGCTTTTTACCTCGATGTCCAGAAACTCCAATCCGATTCATCAATCTCTCAACAATATTAACTTTTACAGAACCAAATTTTTGAGCATATCTTCCATGACTTTTCAAAATCAATTTTGATTGAAGATTTATCACTGATTTTAATGCAGGGTCTTTCACTTCTATTCCTGAAATATCATACAAGTCAAATATCTTGAAGTTGTTTATTTTAGTTTCTTGTTCTTCCATTTAATTTATCCCTCCAATTATTTTTGCTAATTTTCTAGGCATTTTATCATCAAGATTTCTAATAGAACCAACACAATTTTCTAAATCAAGTGCAATAACTCCTTCCTTAGTGAAATATAGCTTTCCTTTTTTTGTAAAAATTGTCTGTGTAACAGCTTTTGACCTTTCCAAGTAATTTACTAATTTATTAAATACTTTCTTGCTTCCAGAGATAGTTCCATAATTTTCATCTTCTGCCATTTTATCTCCTTCCCTTTTCAATCTTGCCACTCACTAGTCTAGCCAATGGCTGATCATTTACTTTAATTACTTGGAATCTAACACCAGGAATATCTCCTTTACTTTTTCCCTGTTTTCCTCCAATTCTTTCAATTATAACTTCATCGTGTTCATCGATAAATTTTTGCGCGAGGTTTCCTGGAATAAATGCAGTAGTCTGTTTCCCGTTCTTTGTTAATTGAACTCTGCAACATTTTCTCATGGCAGAGTTTGGTTGCTTCGCTTCTTTTTGAACTTTTTGCAAAACAATTCCCTTTGCCTGATTTGCTCCTTCCAATGGATCAGATTTAGCATAAAGGCCCAAGGCTCTCACTTTATATTTCTTACTTTTCCATCTAAACTTTTTTCTTTTCTTTCTTAAAGCTTCAGCAGATTTTAATCCCATGTTTGATATAATTTAATTCTAAAAATAGTTTATAAAGTTTCTTATGAACTCACAGATTGATATAAACAGATAACAAAACTAAATAATTCGAAACTCTTTCCCAAAAAAATCATGAACAATTTCCTGCATTTCTAACAACCGCCTTTTATTTCTTCCAATCAATGCCGCTTTACTTTGAGAACCAGCAGTCAGAATAATTTCCTTATCATTAATTTCTAAATTATTAAATGTAACAGGTTTTACAATCTCTTCAATAAAGGATTTAGCATCTTCAATTCCTCGCGGGCTCGCGATAATTTTTATCCTCTTCCCAAGAATTTCATTTAACTTTTTAATATTGCCCGCCCCTTTTCCAACAGCCTTGAAAATCATTGGCTTTGGAACACAAAACATAATCGCTTCATTATAAGGAAAACAAAACCGCGTATTAATTCTTGTAACTTGAGCAAATAAATTAAGATGTCTCATGTCCTGCATGTTAATAGTGTTCACCATGTTTTATAATTCTTGAAGAATTAATTGTTTTATAAATTTATGGGAGATTTATTTATTCGCCTTCTCAACAACTTTCTTTGCCGCAGTTTTTTTCTCGTCTTCTTTTTTTGTTAGATTACCAATAACTTTAACTAACAATCCAGGCAAACCAGTTCCAACAGGCACAGGCTGATTAAGAATTATGTTTTCAATAACACTTGATAATTTATCCTCGCTTCCTTTTATTGTTGCATTAACAAATTGCTTTTCAGGAGTTTCAAAAGTTGCCCTAGCTAAGATTGAAGATTTCTGAGATATAATTCCCATTCTTGTAACACCCTTAATATCTCCTGTATTAGTCATTGCATCCGAAATAAGTTCCAAGTGCCTCATATCAACATTTAATCCCTGGGTATTAATAACATGATAAATCTCGTTGATAATTAATTGTCTTGCCGCTTCAACTCCGAAGGTTTTTGCGACCTCATGTAAATCATTAGAAAGAATTTTATTTGTATCAACTTCTTTAAACTGAACTAATTCCTTTAAATTTGTTCCAAGAGTCATTATTATAAAATCTCCGCCCCGTTTCACAATCAAAACCTGTTGAACGCCCTTAACACCAGAGATTATTGTTTTTTTCAATTTTTCCTTGAGTTGATAAATTTCCTTAAAATCAAATTCAGAAGCATTTAATGTTATTGAATCTGTCTTTTCTTTGGCTGTAAAACCAAGATCATTTAATTTATCAACAACTTTTCCTATTGAAGTATGAGTTTGTTTAATACCTTTTTTATCAATTTTTATTTTAATCATTTTGCTACTAAAATCTAAATCAATCTCCGATGCTATTTCTTTCAATGTAACTTCCTTAATTCTTTCTGCAAAAATCTTCGCTTCTTTTTCATTGTTATAATTATTAGTTAGATAAATCTCCATTTTTGGTGAAGAAGGTTTTTTTCTTGCATCAAAAATTTCTATAAGTCTTGGAAGACCCATTGTAACCTGCATTTCTTGAACACCTGCAAAATGGAAAACATTTAACGCCATTTGTGTTGAAGGTTCACCAAAAGATTGAGCAGTAATAATTCCAATAGATTCTCCAGGATCTATTTTTTTCTTAGAATGAAGCTGAGAAACATCTAATCCGTCAATACCATATACATATTGTATAACATTATTATTACTGTCTCTCACTGTTCCATCATACTCTACTCTTAAATCTTGTAAAGCATTAGCAAGTCTTCTATAAAGATAACCTGATTTCGGTGTTCTCAAAGCAGTATCCATCAAACTATCTCTTCCAGTTATCGCACCAAAGAAAAATTCATCAGGTCTTAATCCTCGGATAAAAGAACTTTTAATAAATCCTCTTGATTTTGGAGATAAATCTTTTTTCTTAAAAAAAGATAAAGTTCTACCCGTATAACCTATTTCAATTCTCTTACCCCATAAAGCCTGCTGTCCAACACAACAAGCCATCTGTGTAATATTCAAAATATTTCCTCCACCACCAGATTTTATCATATAATTTACAGGATTATTTTCTGGAAAATTCTTCTTAACAACCTCTCCAATTTTTGTTCTAATTTCGTTCAAAACCTGAAGGATTCCAATTTCTCGAGATTCTTCATAATTTTTTCCGGGAATTCTTTCAAGATTTCCTTGATTATACAATTCAATTATTTCTTCTGTCTTTTTTTCAGCTTTTTTAACAATCTCTTCTCCTGAATCAATAACACTTTGATCTAAATCTAAATCTTCAAGAGAAATTGTTATACCCCTATCAGAAAGATAATTTTTTCCTAAATTAAATGCTTTTTTTATTGTATCAAAAGTTTCATCCTTTCCTAGAACTTTATCAATCTCTTTAATGAGCTCCCCGTCTTCAGTCGCAAAAGTAGTTTTATCTATGTGACCTTTAATAATTTTACCTTCTTTAATAGAAATAGAATCATTTAAAAAATTAATTTTTGGTAATATTTCTGAAAAAACCTCTGAACCTGCAACAGTTTTCTTTGAAATCTTTGCATCTATTCCAGATTTGTAAAGTATTTGATTTGCATAATCTCCTGTAATTTCTTCTTCACCTAATAAATAATTTCCAGTAATAGCGTCAGAGATACATCCAATAAGATTAGTATTATTTTTCGGAGAGAATATATTTTCTTTAACATCTAAAAGAATTTTTGCTTCTGCTCTGGCTTCTTCATTTTGGGGCGAGTGAATATTCATTTCGTCTCCATCAAAATCCGCATTATATGGAAAACATGCAGAAGGATGCAATCTAAATGTTCTACCAGGAAGAATTCTCGCAAAATGCGCCATTAAACTTCCCCTGTGCAAACTTGGATGTCGATTAAATAACACAATATCTCCTTCTTGAAGATGTCTTTCAACCTTATAACCTGGGATAAGTTCATTGATTATTTCTTCCTTTAGTTCAAGAGTTATTTTTTTCCTTTTTCCATCTGGCCTTATAACATAACTCGCACCAGGATAAATTTCTGCTCTTTTCACTAATTTCTTCATTCTTTCAAGATTCAAATCTGTAACACTTTCAGAAACTGTAACCACTTTTGCGATTTCAAAAGGAATTCCAACTTCATTAATTTCTATATCTGGGTCAGGAGAAATAACAGTTCTACCTGAATAATTAACTCTCTTTCCAGCCAAGTTCTTCCTAATTCTTCCTTCTTTTCCTTTAATTCTTTCTGTAATTGTTTTCAATGGCTGTCCGCTTCTATGTCTTGCAGGAGGAATTCTTGTAACAGTGTTATCAAAAAAAGTTGTAATATGAAATTGCAATAAATCCCACAAATCTTCAATAATAACTTCAGGGGCTCCTGCGTTTAAATTTTCCCAGAGTCTTTGATTCGCTCTAATTATATCCGAAAGTTTATGAGTTAGATCATCTTCACTTCTTTCCCCATTTTCAAGAATAATACTTGGTCGAACAGTTACTGGAGGAACTAAAAGAGCTGTAAGAATAGCCCATTCTGGCCTACATGTATCTGAATTAACACCAATCTTTTTTAATTCTTCAATAGGAATTTTAACAAGTATTTCCCTTATTTCCGTCGGAAAAAGCCTCTTTTTTCCAACAAAAAAACTAGTAGGTTTGTCTAATTTTACTCTTTCGTTAGCAATACCACAATGAGGACATTTTTTTGCATCCTTAGCTTTTTTTGCTCTTTCACTAGGTGAATATTTCTCCAAAGATTTATCTGGTAACATCAATTTTCCACAATCTTTACAAAAACATCTTAATCCTAACTCTACAAGAGGAATATATTTTAGGTGCATCACCGGTCTTGCTAAATCAATACTTCCAGAATGCCCTAAACATTCCTTAAGTCTTCCACCACAAGTCCGACATCTCACTCCAGGATCAATTACTCCCAATCTTAAATCCATCAAACCACCATCAACAGGATATCCATCAATATTATACAATTCGGGAGTCACTATCTTAGCAACTGAAATCTTTTTAATAATCTCTGGACTAATCAACGAAAAACTTATTTTATCTACTTTTTTCTTAACTGGTTTTTCCATTTTATTCATATTTATTCTTCAATTTAAAATTCGTGTGAATATGTAATCCTTGAAGTTCTTCAAGTAAAAGTTTGAAAGCATACGAAACTTCAACAGGTTCTATCTCTTCACTGTCACAAATTGGACAAATTACCTTCTCTCTTATATTATCATCAATTCCGATGCTTCCACATTCTGTACAAATTGGTAATACCACTTTATCAGAATCATATCTTTCTTTCAAAAGCAACGAAGCACCATGTGCAACTAATGCTTGCTGTTCCATTTCTCCAAGTCTTAAAGCACCACCTCTTGACCGACCTTCAATTGGTTGTCTTGTAAGCAAAGCAATTTTTCCAGAAGCTCTACCATGCATCTTGTTTGCAACCATATATTTTAATTTCAAATAGTAAAGATTTCCAACAAATATTTTTGCAGTCATTCTCTGCCCTGTAATTCCATTATACATTGTTTCTTTTCCATCATATCTAAATCCTAATCCGCTAAGTTGGTCTTCAAGTTCTTTTTTCCCTTCTCCAGAGAAAGAGGTACCATCAACTGATTCTCCTTTCAAGCATCCAACTTTTCCAGCTAAAAGTTCTAACAAATATCCAACAGTCATTCTGCTAGGCAAACCATGTGGGTTGAATATCACGTCGGGTTTTATTCCTGAAGAAGTAAAAGGAACATCTTTTTCAGGAACTACTAATCCAATAACTCCTTTCTGTCCGTGAGATGTAGCAAATTTGTCTCCAAGTTCAGGAATTCTACAATCTCTTGTTTTAACTTGCACTCGTTTGTTTCCTTGACCATCTTCTGTGATAAAAACAGTATCAACAATCCCTTTTTCTTCTTGTCTCATTGTAATGCTTGATTCTTTCTTAGTTTTTACAGAAATTTCTCTTACTTCTGACAAGAATTTTGGAGGAGAAGTTTTACCAATAAGAACATCACCTTCATTAACATCTGCTTCAGGATAAATAACTCCATCATTTTCTAAAGAAGCATAACTAGACTCCATTTTATATCCAGAAGTATCTTTTTCAGGAATAGCAATTTCATCTTTTAATCCTCCGGCATAATTCATTTCAAGTGAAGAATATGGTCTAAAGTAAAAACTTCTTCCAACACCTCTGTCCAAACTTCCTTTGTTGAAAACCAATGCGTCTTCCATATTATATCCTTCATAAGTCATAACAGCAACAATTAAATTCTGTCCAGCAGGATAAGTATCAAGAGTATCATAAACAAAACTTCTAACAATTGGTTTTTGAGGATATTGCAAAATGCTAACATCAGTATCCAATCTACATAAATAATTAGCAGCATATAAACCAAGTGCCTGTTTTTGGGTCTTACTTCCCCTGTTTAATCTCGCACTCTGATCATGATTTCCATAAGGAACTAAACTAGTAACAACACCAAATAAATCAATAGGGTCTATTTCAAGATGAGTATGTTCTGGAGTCAATTCTTCTTCGTACAATGCAACAAGGGCATTTTCTTCTTCAGCCGCATCAAGATATTCAACTATTCCTTGTTTGATTAAATCATTCCAACTTAATTCTCCTTGTTCTAATTGAATAAGATGTTCATTTTTTAATTTTGGAGAACCATTTTCAACGATGGTTAAAGGTCTCAAAACTCTTCCAGGTTCTACTGAGATTGAAATAATTTCAAAAGAAGAATTATCCCTAACATTTAATTGATCTGGCAATTGGTCATCTCTTCTCTTCTCTCTTATCTTCTGAATAAATTCATCTTTATTTTCAACAGTTCCAATAAACATACCATTAAAAAATACATCCACTCCCCCACTCTCTTCATTATGAAGTCCAATACTTTCTAAATCTTTGAGAAATTTTTCTTCATCCATTTCAACCCTTGTAGAAACTCTACTTAAAATTGCAAGATTCTTTCTCAATCCAATTTCTGTTCCTTCTGGAGTTTCAATAGGGCAAAATCTTCCGTAATTAGTCGGATGCAATGTACGAGCAAGGAAATTTTCTTGATCCGAGGGCAACATACTTGAAATTCTTTGCAATTGAGAAGTTATAGCAAGATAATTTGTCTTATCCATATTTTGGGTTATACCACTTCTTTCACCAGTCCAACTTCCTGTAGCGATCGCAGATTCAATTCTATGCGAGAAAAAAGTAGATTTAGCAATTATTCTTATTGAAAAAAACTTTTTTCTTTTTGCTGATTTTTGCAAAGAATATTGAATATCTCTTACAAGAATTCCAAGATTAACTCTGAACAAAGTAGTAAGCAAATCTCCAGAAAGTCTAACTCTTTTATTAGCGTAATGGTCTTTATCTGTTTTTAATTTAGGATTGTCTTTCGCAATCAAAAATTGTTTTATCAATTTACAAAGTGTAACAGCTTTCCTCAATCTATCTTCTTTTTTCTGTCCAATATGGGGAAAAAGATAAGAGTCCATTCTCTGTTTAACTCTGTCAAGAATTTCTTTTTTTGTTCCTTGCAAATTTGTCTTTTCCGCAATATACATCATAGCATCTTCCCTTGTAGCCAAGTTAGCAAATTCATACAAGTTAACAATCACACTATCTGTTTCTTTTCCAATATATTTCGCTATATCTGATTCTTTTGTCAATCCCAATGCTTTCAAAATAACAATTGCTGGCAAATCCCTAAATCTACTAAAAGAAATCTCGAATAACCCTTCCTTATCTTCTGAAATTGTTACAGGAATTCTATAAGTACCCTTTAATGAAAAAAGTCTCAAAGTCAAATTTCCTTTAGAATCTGTTTCAATAAATGGTTGATTTTCTGCAAGATCTTCAGCCATAACCATCACTCTTTCATTACCATTAATTATAAAATATCCCCCAGAATCCAGCGGGTCTGAATAATTTTCAGCAAGTTTTTCTTTTGACATACCATAAGTATTACAAGCCTTACTCTTAACCATAATTGGAATTTTTCCAATTTCAACAACTTCAGAATCAATTTGATCCCCTTTTCTTACAGTTATTTCAAGAGTAATCGGAGCAGAATAAGTTAATTTTCTAATTCGTGCCTCATAAGGCAGAATCAATGAGGAACTTCCATCAGCCTCGACAATTTTTGGTTTTTCAATTTTAATTTTCCCAAGTTTTATTTCAAAATCATCACTTTCAATACCTTCTGAAATTTCATCCACAATTTCTTGCATTCTATTTTCAATAAAATTATCAAAAGAAATCAAATTAGATTCAACTAAAGAATGTTCTCCCAAATACTTTTTTACAACCAAATGATCATTTTTTCGCATTATACCACAACCCGATAATAGACATTATTTGTCCGTTCAATTTTAATTATATCACCAATCTCACAGCCTTCTGGTAACGCAGGATCTGTCAGAAAAATTTTCGGTAATTGAGATTTAGAAATATTTAATTTTTTTAAGAGCTCTTCGGCATCTTTGTCGCTAAGTCTAATATGTTTGGGTTGTAGAACATGCATTTTAAAGGGTTTTAGGGTTTTTGTCTCACAAAATTGTTAATAAATTTAACAACTTAACAATAATAAAAAATAGATAATTTTGGTTTAAAAAACTTGCGGTTATGCGGGATTTGCGCAAAAACAAACTATATTGATTTTGGAAGATTTTTTAAACCAATTCTACTAATTAAATTCATGGCTCCATAGCTCAGCCTGGTCAGAGCACTAGACTTTTAATCTAGGTGTCGGGGGTTCAAATCCCTCTGGGGCCATTATTACATTCGCTTAGATCACATATAAACTATTATCTAAATTTTTTATTACGAGCGCAATATATCTAAATTATTATTCTACAAACTTTCCCAACTTCTCTTCCAACTCTCCAGAACTTATTGAACCAACAAAATGTTCTACTGGTTCTCCGTCCTTAAATAAAACAAGATTAGGAATAGAACTAATTTCAAACTTTTTAGCAAGTTCTTGATTATCATCAACATTAACTTTTCCAAACTTAATCTTTCCTTCAAACTTCTCACTTAATTCCTCAATTATTGGGCCCATCGCAATGCAAGGCATACACCATTCTGCAAAAAAATCAACCAAAACCACACCTTCTTTTATGAAATTCTCAAACTCTCCATTTGTAAGCTCTGGAACTTTATCATTATCTGCCATGCCTTTAGAGAACTTTTAGGATTTATAAAAGTTTTCTTTAACTTCCAGTGCTTCCCCAACCACCTTCACCTCTTGTGGTTTCTGAAAGTTCTTCAACTTCTTCAATTTCTGCAATAGGATACAAAACAACCATTATTTGTCCAATTCTTTCACCAATATCATAAATTTCATCTCCAAATTTCTGAAATCTTAAAATTAATTCGCCCCTGTATCCAGAATCTAAAACTCCAACAGAATTGCAAAGTACCAAATCTTTTTTAGAAACACTACTTCTTGGAAAAATTAAACAAACATGCCCTTCTGGAATTTCAAGGCACAAACCTGTTTTGTATTCAACATATTTCTCTGTAACTTCTCTATCAATAGCAACAACATCCATCCCAGCATCCCCAGATTTAGCATATTTTGGGATTACTGCATCAGGATGAATTTTCTTTATTTTAATCACAACCATTTCCTTGAATCAACATTACATTTAATAAGTCTTTCTCTAAATATTTTCATGGACTATCAATTCTTCAAGCAAGAAAAAGAAAACTGGTGTGTTCCTGCATGTTTACAAACAATATTAAAAAGAAATCATATGAATTCTCCAAGTCAAGAAGAAATTTTTTCATCATTTAGAACAAACGAAGATGGAATTGTATTAAATCCTGCGAATTTAGAAGCCTTTCTTGAAAAATTTGGAATGACTTCTTACTATGCTCACCACAGAATAAGTTTCCCAGAAATAGATTTTATTATTGAAAAAGAACTGAAACAAAAAAAAGATATTCTTGCTGCTTATTATTTTAACGAATCAAACAGACACTCTTCCCTAGTAATCAATCTAAATAAAAAAATTACACTTCAGGATTCTAATCAAACGATAAAAGAATTAGATTTTCTAGATCTTCTTAATAAAATGCCTTTAGATTTTCAGTGTGGTTTTTATTTTATTAACGTACTAACTTAACATAGCTTGTTTTGTTTGTTTGTGCAAATCTCTATCATAACCATCTCTTAGATCTCCTATGTGGTGACAATATGGATCTTCTGTGCAGAAACCAATATTACATTTAGGTTGTAAAAGAAAATCCAACTCAGGAAGTATTTCTGCAATCATGTCTCGCTTTTTCCATGATGTTGCATATCTTTCTGGTTCACAAGTCTTACACAATCTCAAAGGTAATTCCAAATCAACTAAATTTACTAGATCATAGTTTTCCAAGGTTCTTACTCTTATATTTTTAGGAACAATATACAATGCATCTCTTGGTTCAATTCCTTCTTCCAAAAGTTTCTGATGAAACATCAATTGTTTTACAGAATGGTAAATGTAAGGGATGCCCAATTCAGGATTTTCTTTTAACTTTGGATCAATAATAATAGCAGATTCTAATTTTTCATAAAGACCTTTATCTATTTCTCCAGTATCATTAGCTCTTTGTACTTGCGGCCAAAGACCCTTAACAATTTCTCCTGCTCTTTCAGCCGCACCATAAACAGATTCAACATTTTGTCTTAAGGTAGCGTGCCTTTTCTGTTCACTCCAAACCCTCCAAGATAAACTATCAACGATCTTAAAGCCAACAGCTTCATTATATTCTCCAGCAAAACTTCTAATGGCTAACATATTTTCCATAGATCTCTCTGCTAGTTCATTAGGATCTGTTATCTCCCTAGTAGCTTTAAAATCATTTTCCAATCTTGCAAGAACTTCATAAAAACCGTCTGTAAAATCTTTACTAAATCCATCAACCAAGGGATTTTGATGCATATTCTTTTCTTCAGCTAATTCTAAAGCATAATTAGGACTAGAAGGATCTTTGAAGACAGTATAATGTAAGTAAGTATCTCTAGGAACCTTCACTCTTTGATTATACATTGTATCTAATCTTGCTTTTTCCATTATCTCTGGAGCCATTTCAGCCAATTGTACTAATTCTCTTGGAATAAAATTTCCCTTAGGATTAATTGCATCTTGTTTAACTTCAAAAGCCAAAGTTGCCATCGTGTCTAGGGGCATAACCATAAATATATCCGCAGGATTATTATATGGAATAACTTTATTGAAAGTTTGAACACCTCCCAATTTCCCAAACCTCTCTTTGAATTGCGCACTAACTTTAAAAACATCTCTGGAAATTTCAAGATATTCATTCAAAAGATCTTCCCTTCCCTTTAAACTTTCAGGAACAACAATTTCTCCAGTTGTAGTTTCTCTTCTTCTACTGCTAGTTGCCAAAGATCTTGAAGCAACAAAACCAGTTAAACCAGAATCAAGCATTTTAGTTCCATTAAGACCCAAAACAACTCCTGACAAACCTCCAAGAGAATGCCCTCTTCCAATGCCTGTCACAGTTTTATTAAAAACAATATCTTTTAATTCTCCTTTTTTGGGATTTTGTATGTCCTCTAAAATTTGAGCTTCAACAGCTGCAAAATCCATCCCACTAGAAACTAAATGTTGAGCATAAGCAACAACTTCATCGCCTCCCAAAAATTCCCCTACTTGTTCTTGTAAAGCCGGATTTTGAATTTCCAATCTTGGCCAAAAACCTAACATGTTTACTTTCAAGTCATTGTCAGTCATAAAAGTCTGCCCTTGATATTTCATTACCATTTTAAATTAATATGAATATTTTTTATAAAGATTATTGTACTAAAAAGTAGATGTTACTCTCCACAACCCTTAGGATCTTCCCATCCGCACGAAGGACATATCTCTTTACAATGTCCTTTTTTCACCATTTGTCCACCGCATGTTGCACACATTCCACCTAGCTCTCCTTGAAAATCGTCTACTTCAGGAGCATCATCTTTTATCGGAGCAATTTTTATCATAGATTCAGGTTCTACTGGTTCCTCATCACCATTTCCTAAAAATTGTTTATCTAAAAAATGAAATATATAATCTATAATAGAGTCGGCTGTTTTTATTTCTGGATGCCCCTCATAAACAAGACCACGAGGTTCAAATCTTTGATTTCTAAATTTTTTAACCAAATTCTCTGGCGGAACTCCATATTGTAAGGCAATTGAGGTCAATGTTCCAATTGTATCCATAAGACCTCCAATAGTACTACCTTCTTTATTCATTTCAAGGAATGTTTCTCCGAGAGTTCCATCATCATACATTCCAGCAGTAACATATCCTTCATGCCCAGCTATGTTAAATTTGTGAACTATGGCATTTCTTGTTATTGGTAATTTTCTTCTAACAGGCTCGGCAACTATATCTTCCAAACCTTTCTTTGAAAAATTCAAAGGCTGAATTCTTTTACTATTATCTCTATAAATCGCAACAGCTTTGATTTCCATTTTACCAGCATCTATATAACTCTGTTCAATTTCTTCGATAGTTGCTTCTTCTGGGAAATTCACTGTTTTTGAAATTGCTCCAGAAAGAAATGGTTGAATTGCAGCCATCATGCCTAAATGTCCATAAGGAGATATTGTTCGTTTACCATATGCTGATTTATTAGAACAATCAAATATAGCCAAATGTTCTTCTTTAATATGTGGTGCACCTTCTATAGTTTCAAAACCATCCATATAAGTAACAATATCTTCAATTTCTTTTCCAGGATAACCTAATTCCTTTAATTTATCTTTTTTAAAACTAGGATTTATAATTTTTTTAAGCTCTTCAAAATGCCTTGTTTTTAGATAAGGAACATTTCCATCATTTCCATGCCCACCAACATACATTTCTATATCTCTAATTTGAGTTTCATCATATCCTAATCTTCCCAAAGTTGGACTAACATGACTATTAACCAATCTCAAAATTCCTCCATCAGAAAGTAATTTTGTCTGGACCAAACCTATTTCTGGTTCTTCACCTTTTGTATCACAATCCATCATAAAACCAATTGTTCCAGTAGGGGCCTCGCATGTTGCCTGAGCATTTCTAAATCCGTATTTCTCTCCACGTTCAATAACTCTATCCCATGTTTCTCTAGCTATTGCTTCAAGCCCCTTGAATCCTTCAGGAAGTTTTTCCCAATCAATATTATTTAATGCTTCTCTATGCATTCCCATGACATTCAACATTGGCTCTTTATTTTTTTCAAATTCTTCAAAAGTCCCAACATTTTCTGCCATCTCTGTAGAAGTTTCATAAACAGTTCCAGTCATTAATGCAGTAATAGAAGCAGCAACAGCTCTCGCCCCGTCAGAATCATAAGGCAATCCAAGAGACATTACTAATGAACCAAGATTAGCATAACCCATTCCAAGAGGCCTGAATTTATGTGAATTATCAGCAATGTTTTTTGTAGGGAAAGACGAATTATCTATCATTAAATCCTGACCAATAGCTGTTAGTCTAACAAAATGTTTAAACATTTTAGAATCAAATGTTGCAGAATCAAAATCCTCACCAATTTTTGCATATCGCATCAAATTTTGTGAAGCCAAATTACAAGCACTATCATCTAAGAACATATATTCTGAACAAGGATTAGAACCTGCAATCTCTCCTGAGTTTGGACAAGTATGCCATTTATTTATTGTATCATGAAATTGCATTCCAGGATCACCACAAAAATGAGTTCCCTCTGCAATTTTTCTCAATAAGTCTTTTGCTTTATACACAGGCATTTCATCAGCCATTTCTTTATTATGAACAGGAACAGTTTGCCAATCTTCATTATTTTCAGCTGCCTGCATAAAAGCATTAGTAGCCCTAATAGAAATATTTGTGTTTTGATAATTTACACTTTCCTGCGCTTCACTCCAAAGAACTCCATTATCTATAAGGATATGTAATTTCTTTTCTTCATTTACTTTTGATTCTATGAATTCTACTATGTCCGGGTGATTATCATTTAAGATATTCATCTTTGCTGCTCTTCTTGTTTTTCCACCAGATTTAACAATTCCCGCAACCTTATCATAAAAAGCCCAGTATGCTAAAGGTCCAGAAGGTTTCCCTCCGTTAGATAATTTTTCTCTCGAAGAACGTAGTGTTGAAAGATTAGAACCTGTTCCAGAACCATGCTTAAATAAGAGCGCTTCATTCTTGGCCAAGTCCATAATTTCTTCCATGCTGTCTCCCACATATTGAATAAAACAAGCAGATGTCTGAGGATATTTTGCTTCTTGTCTTGTAGAAAGCGGAACAGCTTTTCCTTTTTGCAAGATATATGCTTCTTTCTTAACCTTGCTTTTTCCTATAGTGTTCGGAACACCCACATTAAACCAAACAGGAGAATTAAATGCCAGCATCTGATCATAAGCAGAATAAGCAATTTCATCCGCAAAAGCATCAGCATCTTCTCTAGAAAAATATCCGTCTTTAGCACCCCATTCAGCAATAGTATTACTAACTCTTCCAACTAATTGCCTAACAGAATTTTCTCTCTGAGGAGTACCATTCTCCCCAAAATAATATTTTGATGTAACAATCTTCCTCGCTAATTCACTCCATTTGCTTGGAGATTCACTTTCTTGAGTAAATAACACAATACCAGAATCATCTGCAATATCAACAGGACCACTCCTCCACTCAAAATAATCCTCAGGTAACTTTCCTTCTTCTGTAAAATACCTCTCAATCCCTAACCCTTTTTTGTCACCCATCGTAAAAAATATCCAAAGCTATATTTAAAGATTTATGTGCACTAGTAGAGAACAACATCATGATACTTAAATTTAGACAACTTTTTTAAACTCCCCTCGCTTAATATTTTTATAAAAGAGGAAAATGGCATCAGAATATCTTAATACAATTGCAACAGAATTTGGAATTCCAATTGTTTTATTATGTGCATTAGTCGTATGGTCTTTAACATGGAAACTTCTTGCATTGTGGAAATCAGCAAGAAAAGGTTCAGTAGCATGGTTTGTAATTTTAGCAATATTCAACACAGTTGGTGTTCTGCCAATTCTTTACATCTTTGTATTCTCGCACATGCATGCAGCAAAACCAGTTGCAAAAAAGAAACCAGCTAAAAAGAAGGCGAAGAAAAAGAAATAATTATTTCAACTTCATCAACTCACACATCTTACAAACTTTTTTTCGCGAGGGCTCTCCACAAATTTCACAATAATTAATCTCATTATCTTTAGGCTCACCAGACGGCTCACCAGACGGCTCACCAGAGTCATCCTTTGAGGAATCATCCCTTGGGGACCTGTCGATCTTCTTCATTAATTTCTCCATATTCCCAACAATATTCAACTTATTCTTATCAGGCATTGTGTTCATGAACTTTCGAACTTGTATTCGATAAGAATCAATTGCACAAGGACATTTTTCATAAACTACTGGCAATTTCATTTTCTTAGAATATTCTTTAATATCATCTTCTGGTATATAAAAAAGAGGTTTAATTCTTGAAACAAATTTCTTATCTCCAACATTCCTTGTAATCGGCCCGCTATTAGAACTTAAATCAGGACTTCCCTTAAACACATTAATCAAAAATGTCTGTGCCTCGTCGTCGAGATTATGTCCTGTAGCAATCTTATCTGCTTTCAATTTCCTTGCCTCCTTATTCATAATCCATTTTTTTATCACTCCACAAATCGCGCAATTCTTCAAACTTTTCTGCGATTGAATTGCGCTCCGAAGATAACACATTGAATTCCCCATCTCTTTCTTAACATCATAAATATGCAATTTTATTTCAAGTTGCTTGCATAAATCTTGCACAGCCTTCAAACATTTCTCACTATACTTGCCCATACTCAAATCAATATGAAACCCTTCAATGTTATAACCAAACTTCTTCAATAAATAAGCAGTCACAGTAGAATCTTTCCCACCAGACAAAGCCACCAAAACCCTCTCCTTCTTGTTGCACAATTTATAATTCTGCACAGTTTGTTTTACTTTTTGTTGGAGGTTCATAAATTAAAGAATGGGAAAAGAGTTTTAATGTTTTTCTAAATCTTCTTCCTTTTCATTAACCAAACAACCCTTCATAGAATTTATCTCTCCCAATTAAATCGAGCTCATCCAAAATTCCAGACAATATTTTGAATAAATCCTTGCCTTTCCATTTATCATACATAAGCCAAGACATAATCATCAAAGCATGAAATTGTAGTGCATCATATATATGTACTTTTTCCAATTTTGATAATGGCCGGTATTTTTCATATATTTCGATTATTTTTCTTGCTTTTTTAAAATCAAATTCTTTCCCATAAAATCTAGCCCAATACAAAATAATCGCGCCTACGTCATAAATTAAAAAAGTGTAAGTCGAATCATCAAAATCAAGAATACCTGTTAATTTGTCTCCCTTAAATTTGATATTTGATTTATCAAAATCTCCATGAATAACTCCCTGAGGCAAATCCTTTGGCAACCTTAATTTATTCAATTTCAATTTAATAATCTCCAATCTTTTTCTGGCTTTTTCTTTATTTTCAAAACGCTTGGCTTCTATTTTTGCAGCCTCCAAACAAAATTCTTTTGTACGCGGTTCCCGGTGTTCATAATTAATAGGCCTATGTCCTTGAGTAATCTTGTGAAGTAAAGCAAGATGTTTTACCATTTCATATAATTGCGCATCATTAATATTTTTCAGATGCCGTCCTTCAAGATAACTAAAAATAATAAATGGTTTCTTATTATGTAATTTAATAGTCTCGCCCTTACTATCTTTTATTGGCATGGCACAAGGATAATCGCGCTCACCAAGATATCTTAAAAGATTTGCTTCAAAAGATACGCTTTCTTTTGATCTGTTTTCATAATATCTTAAAACATATTTGCCTCGTCCAGTAACAATCAGAATATTTGTTTGAACATAACCAGCCTTAAATGCCTTTGATTCAATAAAGTCACCAAGGTCATATTCAGAAACAATCTTCCTCAATTCTTCATCTGTAAATTCAGTCTTAACAGCCATATAATCTTAATAATCTCTGAGAATATATAGGTTTTGATTTTTTGCGTTTGAAATAGAAAAGCGTATAAAGGTTTAATTTCTTTGTCGGAGGAGTTTTGATTCTGGGAGGATTGGCGAAGATGGGGCATTCTTGTGGATGTAAGAAGTAAAGGGCAATAATTGTTATTTTAGAATACAATAATTCTTAAAAACAGCTTTAACACAAAATAGTATGGCAAAGAATCAAGAATTAGAGAATAGTGTTTTATCGGCGATGTCTTCTTTTTTAATAAATTCTGATCCTTCTTTTAAAATGCTTTGTGATGATGAAGACGAAGTAGGAAAATCAGTTATTGAGTCTATGGGTAGGTTGCAAGTTGATGAACTTTCTAAGGTTAGGTTTCACATGAGCAGAATAATTGGCTATGGATATGATTTCAAAGGGGACGTTGATGGAACTCCTGCAAAAGAAATGTATGAGAATGCTGTTAAAAATACAAAAGAAAGTGTTTTAGGGAAGTTTGGAGAAACGTTTCTTTCAGAAGGGATTGATGATGAGAGATATGGTTGGTATCTTGCTTCTATTTGAGATTAGAAAAGTGTATAATTCCTGAGTCCACGATTGAGAAGTCTGGTTAGGGGGGGTTTTAGAATCGGAAGGATTAAGTCCTCAATTCATTTAATGTTGATTCTCTAGTCACTCTCTCTTGGTTTTCTACTTCATCAAATTTTCTAAGAATTTCATCACATTTTGTTTCTAAAGCATTTACATAAACAGGAGTTATGTAAAACATGTTTCTCATGTCTCCAGGAACATTTTCTTTGAAGATTCCAATAACCTTTTTTAAATATTCTACGTCATTTTTTTGCAAATCTCTACAAAATATTACAGGCTCAAAGTTAGCTAGTAACCCTGCGTATCTTCTTATTTCTCCATACATGCTTGCCACATTTATAACCTCTCTAAAATGTTCCTTTGGTATTCCCATTCTATAAAATGAGGAATTAACTTTTTAAGGATTATTGCGATAGAAAGGCGTATAAACCCCAAATTCAACTGAATTCTATGGGAAATATAGTAAATTTTGGACAGAGAAAAGCCGAATTAGATAGAAGGGAATGTGGTGAAATGATATTACGACTCAATAGTTTAGAACTTGCAGAGAGAACAAAGCATTGCGATTATGTGGTTGATTTAGATTTAATGATGGAAGGTTGGTTACCTGTCGGTGCAATCCCAATTGATAGAAATTTTTTTACCAGAAAAAATAGATTTCTTCCAAAAATTAAAGTAAATACCAGAGAAGAGCGAAGTGAGATGGAAGATGGAACTCCCTGCATGATTGTTTACAGAGAGGGAGATAGTTTATTGGGGAAAGGTTTTGGATATGGGCCTGTGTTTTCATAAATAAAACCACTAATTTCTTAGTATCTTAAAATTTATAAGATTTATTTCTGAGTCGGCGATTGAGAAATCTGGTTAGGAGGAGGTTTTGGAATCGAGAACGATAATTCTTATTAAGGTTGGGAAGTTGTGCGGAGAATGCCATATGTTGATGAGAAAGGATATAGGAGATATTCTAATTTAGTTCACAGACAAGTCGCATATTATGAGATTTATTTAAAGAATAGAGACAAGTATCCAAAACCTTTTAGTGAATATGTTGTTCACCATATTGATAGGGATAAATTAAATAATAATGTTAATAATCTTCAGATTGTTACACATGAAAAACATGAATTAATTCATATGGCCCATATGTCAGAGAGAGATGCTGATTTAGAAGAAAATTATGCTACAACAAATGCTCTTATTTTAAAGAAAGAAAAAAGAAAAAAGTATTTATGTGAAGATTGCGGAAGGAAAATTAATCATAGGGGTTGTTGTTTGGATTGTAATAAGGAAAGGAAAGAATATCGAGAAAAACTTGAACAAGGAATTCAGAAAGAACAAATTAGCAAAAAAATTACTCTAAAACAAAGAAGTCTTAGAATTCTCGGAGGAATGTTCGCATTAATAGCATTTCTTACTTTGATTGCAAATCTTTTTCCTATTTCTGTTTTATGCAGTCTCATCTCTTTTTTATTTTTTTTAATAGGTTTTAGAGATCACTAAGGATAGAAAGGCGTAAAAAGGTGGGAGTTGTTTGGGAATTATGAAATCAAATAAGAAAAAAGGAGGGTATACTATCGAATGGCCTTTCAATTTAATGAGTCTTCTTTTTGTAATAGAAATTTTTCTTGTTGGGGGAATATTCTTTTTTATGGGGGGTTTAAATTTTTTCAATCAAAATAATTTATCTTCGATTCCAATCATTTCTTTAGGTTTATTAACGTTCGTATCTATTTTCTTTGCTTTTGTTTCTAAAGAAGAAGAATTTGAAAAGGCATTCAGGGAAGTAATCAAAAAACATGAAAATAAGTTTCAAGAAGAACTTGAAAAAAATTCCAAAGAAAAAGTAAATCCAAAATTTTTGAAAGATTTTCAACGAAGATATAATTCATTTAAGACATACAAAAATTTAGTTAATTCTGTTTTATGGTTGTATATATCCATCTTTCTAGGATTAATTACTCTTTTAGTTTATTTTGCAGATATGCAATTTAAATTGATTTTCCTCTCCGCGATGATTCACTTACAAATTTTATCCGCTTTCCTATTAATTACATCCATCATCTCAGTATACCTTGCTAATATCTTCTTTAAAAAGTCAGATAAAATTCCATTAGTGGAATGTAAAATAGGTTCTATTTTGCCTGGAACAGTAGTTTATGACTTAATCGATTCAGGAAAGATTTGGTTTCAAATTTCTAATAAAGAAAACAAAAAATATAAAGCATATATTTCTATTGAATTTATCTCTGAAAATTACCATGAACAAATAGTTGGGGGGTATTATGGGGGAAGAAAAGAATGGAATCTTAATGCTTTCGCGAGTATACATGCTCCAGGAATTCCAATATCTTCAAAAATAATTGAAATGGCAAAAAAAGGTAAAAAGATAGAAGTTAAAATAGATTGCACCATCAAAGGTGAAAATAATAACTTAATAGAAAAAAAATTACCTGTTAAATATATTTATAACAAAGAAACTAAATCATGGTGTTTTACTCCCTAAATCCTCCCCCTCACTCTCCAACCCCCTCCCCAAATTTAAGAACGTCTTCCAAAATCCCATAAAATTTACTAGATGACCAATTTTTTCCACCACAGACTTTTGCCGTTGGTTTGAGATTTAATACTTTTTTCAATTCCCCCATACAACTAAATAATTCTCTTTCAGCTTTTTCATCTACTGAAAAATCATAACCTTTGTAGAAATAAATATCTCCTTGTTTATCCACCATCCCCCTAGTAATATTATTCATAAAAGAATCATCAGTTTCATCTGCCCAACCTTCTTTCTTAAACCAGACAGCATGAGAATAAGGCAAATTTGATTCTGCCATAACTAATTGTCTTTCTTTTATGCAGAACATCCTTCTACTTCGATGAAAAGCTTCAATCTTCTCATCAGTTCTTATGCCATATTTTTTCTCAAAAACATCCATAGAAGAATATTTTGTTAAAATTATATAAGCTTTTCTTCTCCCCTATATCTACTTCCCCCACTCAACAAATTCCCTTCTCTTCCTTTCTTAAATTCGTTTCCTTCTTAGAAGGTTCGCATTCCAATATGTTAAATTCAATTCAGAAAAAGCGATAAATATTTTAAAGGGGCGAGATTTGCTCAATGTATGAATGTGACACAAGCATTTTTATCTGGCGTAAAAGATTGTGAAGAATTTCCCGAAGCACTGGAAATTGTTAAAAGAAATTCTTCTGGAAAAATTTGGCTTATTGGGGGATTTGTTTATAGGACGATAGCCAGTCAATTGTACGGATTGTCAAAACCAGAAGTTGATTTAGATTTTGTAGTTGAAAATCCCGTTTCTGATTTTGATTTGCCTAATGACTGGAGAGTCGATAAAAATAGATTTGGCAATCCTAAATTGGTAAACGGCAAAAAACAAATTGACTATGTTCCTTTAAGAAATATTTACTCAATTCTCCAACGACAGATTGAACCCACAATTGAAAACTTTTTAACAGGTGTTCCTTTAACAGTTCAATCTGTTGCTTATGATATTAATGAAAATAGAGTCATTGGAGAAATTGGAATTGATGCTTTACAAAGAAGAGTTGTTGAAGCAAATGATTTGCTTTTTGCCGAATATGCAGCACAGAAGAAAAGCAAATCTCTCCAAGCAATGATACAAGAGAAAGCTGATGGATTAGGTTTTACGCCGATTTTCCCAGAACGCAAATCTCGCCCTTGATACGTCAACTTTTGAACTCTGAAATTTCCCTTCTCCTCTTTCTTTAAATCCTTCCCCTCACTCAACAAATTCCTTTCCCTTCCTTCCCCCGATAATCCCCTATCGCCTTCTTCAAAGCTTCAATTCCCAAAACAGAACAATGGACTTTTATTCTTGGCATGCCTTTCAATTTTTCAACTATATCATCCTTTTTTATTTTCTCTGCTTGTGCAAGTGTTTTTCCCTTCGCCAATTCACAAACAACATCAGAACTCGCAATCGCAGCAGCACAACCAAATGTCTTAAATCCAATATCTTCAATTATTTCCTCTTTCATCTTTGCCCCTTGTAAACCTTTTTTTGAAAAGGTTTCGGGGTACGCCCTTGGGTCTCTAACTTTGATTTCCAAATGCATAATATCCCCACACGCCACATTTCCAACTTTCCCAACACCATTAGAATCCTTAACATCTTTTACAAATTTAGGATTCTTAAAATGCTTCATAAGTTCTTTTGAGTATTCCATTTTATTTACTTTTATTGATATGCTCCAAATCTGATTTCATCAAGATTTTCCGCTAAAATTTATTATCTCCTTAATTTTATTTTTTAGCGAACAATTTGGCAAAGCCAATTGTAAGCCATCAATCAACGAGCGTAGAGAGTCTACTCTTTACCTCCATTCAACTTCCCCACCAACTTATCAATTTCTTTCCCATTCATTCCATGAGCTAAGCAACCATCTTCCAAACTTTCTTGTGCAGTCATTGGACAACCAACACAATGAAGCCCAGCCTCAAACAAAATCTCTGCTGCTTTCTCATTGTCTTCTAATATCTTTGAAAATTTAGTTTTTTTTGTTATTTTTTTCATTTTAAAAATTTAAGAGTTTTCTTTTTACTTATATTAAATCTATTTCCTTCATTTGAATTTTTGGTAAATAATGGCATCCGCGTATCAATATAATATATTTTTTTATTTTTACCTTGAATAAAATTTTTTTTACCATAAAAATCCAAAACATAACCTTTTTCTAAAAGTTTATTTATACCTTTCATTAATTTAATATTAATTTCTAATTTTAATAATTTAGCAAAATCTTTCTCTGAAAGAATTTTGCCACTAATATTCTCAACATAATTAACTAAATATTTTCTGTTTTCAATCTTAATCTTTTTTGATTTTATTTTTGGTAAACTATCTTTAAGATATTTTTTTAAAATTTTAAAATATATTATATGAGCTTTTATATCACCTTGTTTATAATCAGATTCTTTAATTGGTTTTACCCAAAATAATTTATCTTCGATTTTCTTTTTGAATATTTTATCTTCTTTAATTTTTTTTATTTCTAGGGTGTTTATTGTCATTTTAACGGGCTTATCCTCCTTAATTTTTCTACAATCTTTTGGAGAACATTAAGAAAATAATCAATTTCCTCTTCAGTTGTATATTTGCTCAAACTAATTCTCAAAGAACTATTTGATTGAACAGGAGTTAATCCAATTGCTTCTAACACATGACTAGATTCCAAAGAATGTGACGAACACGCCGAACCAGTTGAAGTACAAATCCCTTCATTTTCAAGATAACCCCCCATCGCCTCGCCTTCAATATTATTAAACGAGATATTCACATTATTACAAAGCCTTTTCTCGCGAGGCCCATTAAGTTTAGTATTCTCAATTCTTAAAATTCCTTCAATCAATTTATCTCTCAATTGAATCATTTCCTCTACATTTTTATTGCTAGCAACATCCACTGATTTACCAAATCCAACTATGCCTGGAATATTCTCTGTTCCATTTCTCAAATTCTTTTCATGTCCCCCGCCATGAAACAATGGAGTTATTTTTGTACCTTCCCTAATATAAAGAGCACCAACTCCCTTTGGCCCATGAATCTTATGTGCGTTCAATGTAATCAAATCAATATTTTGCTTCTTAACATCAATTTCAACTTTTGTAAAACTCTGACAAGCATCTGTATGCAACAAAACTTCCCTTTCATTACAAATCTTACCGATTTCTTCTAAGTGCTGAATAGTCCCAATTTCATTATTTCCATGAATTATAGAAACAACAATTGTCTTGTCAGTAATAGCATTTTTAACATCTTCAGAATTAACAAAACCATCTTCATCAACATCCAAATAAGTAACTTCTGCTCCTTGTTTCTCTAACCATTTACACGCATTCAAAACACAATCATGTTCTATCTTTGTTGTAATAATATGATTTTTCTCAGGAGAATTTGCAAAAAACAAACCTTTAATCGCAAGATTATTTGACTCTGTCCCACCAGATGTAAAAATTATTTCATAACTTCTCGCACCGATTGCTTTCGCAATTATCTTCCTCGCCTTTTCCATAGCTTCTTTTGCCTCTTGCCCCTTAAAATGTTGTGAAGAAGCATTTCCATACTTCTCATCAAAATAAGGAGCCATCTCTTTGATAACTTCCTCATCCACTCGAGTTGTCGCAGCATTATCTAAATATATTTGTTTCATATTTCTACTCCAAATTTTTTTAATTCTCTAAGAAGCTGTTTATTATTCTTATACAAAATAGTTTTAATTCCTAATTCCCGTGCTGGTTTTAAATTATAATCTTTATCGTCTATGAAAACGCATTCATTTGCATATAAACCCAATTTTTCTAATATAATATTATAAATCTTTAAATCTGGTTTTCTTACTTTTGCCTCATGAGAATATACACTAACATCAAAAATCTGGTTTAATTCTTTTGTTATGAGAATTTTATAGGGGATACTCCATTGATCAGACAATACTGCTGTCTTATAATTCTTTTTTAATTTTTCTATTATGTTTAGTATGGGTTTATTCAAAATAAATCTTTCTTTAAAACATCTAATCCATAAATCTTTTAATTTTTCTTGACTAACTCCCAAATTTTTAGCCATTTCGGCTATGCCATCTTCTTCTTTTATTTTTCCAATACACAAATCATTCCATATATTTTTTACTGCACCAAACCAAAAATCTTCATCAAATTTTAATTTTTCTTGCATATATGCATTAGATTTTTGTTCTCCCAGATAAATAACTCCTCCAATATCAAAAATTATAGCTTTAATTTGTTTCATTTTAATTTATCACAAGAACAAATCCCACTACAAAATGTTTTGGCATGTTTATCTATCAATTCAAGCATAGGAAGAATTGTATCTTTATTCAAAAAATAAATCCTTTGTTTCCCTTCTTGTTTTACTTTAACAATATTACAACATTTCAAAGATGCTAAAGCATGGGAAAGTTTACTTTGCTCAATCTTCAATTCATTTGATAATTCATTTACAGAACTCTCTTTTTCTCTCAATGCAGAAACAATCTTTATCCTAAGAGGATTTGCGAGATTCCTAAAAAAAAAATGGTATGTACTGTTTTTCATATGAATTTTATTTCATATATATTTATAAACTTTATGGAGTATTCTTCAGTGAAAAAAATGGGCACGGAGGGAATCGAACCCCCTTCCTCTGCTCTGGAGGCAGGTATACTACCAGTGTACGACGCACCCTAATTTTATTGAGAAGGTAAGATTTATAAGCTTTTTGAGAATCTCAAAAGCATGAATGGTTTACAATATAAAATTCCAGAAGATAATTACACTTATGAAGATGTAAAAACAGCGTTAGCTGAAGCAGGAATAAACGGATATATTGAATTAATAGAAGAGAAACATAATGGAATTCCGCGATTAGGAGTAACAAGAAAAGATTTAGAAAAATTGCTTGAAATTTTTGGAGAGGATGAAAGAGAAAATCCTTCTTACTCTACTTTTGAAGAAGAGCAAGAACTTGATGAGATAGATGATTTATACAGAGAAATAATTGCAGCAACAGATAAACCACCAATTAGAAAAGCGAAAAAAACAGGAAGAGTATTAATGAATAATCTTAAGGCTCTTGGAGGATTAATTTCTCTTACTGCATTAAGCGGATTTATGATTCCTAGTACTGCTGCGAGATATATGGGTGATGATGAGAACAGGATAGATGAGAAACTATTTGCTCCAGTAGACATAGTAACTGGAAAAAGAGAAGAATGTTGGGAATTTGATTATGTAATAGGTTATACTCATGGAGATAGAACTTATGAAGGAGGAGGTAGATTTCTAGGAATAGCAGTTTCGATACCTTTGGTATTAGGAAATGTAGCGACAGTTATCTCTTCAACATTTCTCCCATTCATAGACATAAGATTTCTACCATTAACTTTAACTCTTTTGGCTACAAATACACTCTCATTTTTATATGAAAGAAGAAAATGGAAAAAAGAAGATCCTAAATTATAATTTAACCCTTCCTATCCATCCGAATTATCTCTCTAATCTCATCTCCTGAAATCGCACAACCTTTTGATTTAACTGCATAAAGCAAAGCATCAAGCACGCCATTTTTTAATTTGAAAATCTTTTTCTTATAAGCAACATAAACCAACTCCGAGGACCGAATAAATTTAAATCCTTCAAAAATTTTAAAATTCTCCTTCTTTAAAGTTACTGGGGTATGAAGTTTTCTCCTAAACAAATCCTCTAAGTTTTCTGGTTTTTCCCCAAGCATTCTCATTGTTCGCTCATCAACAGCAATAATATTTTTTATTCCCTTATCATCCAAAATCCTGCTAAGAGCCAAACAAGAAGTTTCCCCAGAATCAATAATATTCAAAAAATTCCCTTTAGCTTCAAACATATTATTCGCAACATCCTTAAATTCCTTAGTTTTTTTTGAAATCAAATCCTCGTTTACATTCACAGAAGCAGGCATTTCAAGAACCTTATCATTAATCAACTGACTAATTCCTATTGCTTCAAGTTTAAATCGTTTTATTTTCATCGGTTTATCAACTATTTCCCTCCGAACATCTTCTGTTATCAAAAACTTCCCATTAAAAACCTCCTTGAGTTTTCTCAATTCATCAAGTAAACCATTCATAGAAAAAGTTATTATCGTACTAGCGTCGAAGATTATTGCCTTTTGTATCATTTAAACATCTCCATCGCTAGATTGATTCTTTTTTTAACTCCCCCAGTTTTCGCAAGAGGAACATCAGAAATCCCTGTCTGCCCAGCATATTCTGCAAGTTCAAACATTGTCACACCAAGCAAACTCGCAGTTTTCTCCATAGAAATACCATGTTCATAAATTCTCGAAGCCTTGTTAATCTGTGCTCTTCGAAAAACGTCCTGGATATATAATTTTAATTTCCCAGACAACTTTCCAATTGCCTTCCTCATCAAAGTCAAATCTCTTCTAGCTTCTGCATCATTACTTTTTCCTAATGCTCGAATAATCTTATCAATTAAACCTATTTCTATCTTATAAAATTCCTTCCAATTCTTTTGTTTTTGATAATCTTTTCTCCCAATAATTTTACTTAAAGAATAAAGTATCACCGCAACAGCAATATTATCTGAATCTTGATCGATTGAAGAAGCATGAATTGTTTGATTACTCAATTCTTTTAATTTAAGAACATCACTTTTTTCTAAGGCATTTCTAGTTTCTTTGAATAGTTTTAAAACATGTTCCCTCTCTTTCATAATTTAAAGTAGAAATCTAGATTAATAAATATTCCTGCTCATTCTATTCACAAATTAATATTCGAGCGAGCATTTTTTATACTTCTCTCCACTAATAAATTCATGAAACAAATTTTACTCGACACAAGTTTTATCTTAACGAGCATCAGAAACAAAATAGATTTTATAGAGGAACTTACATTCAAAGGATTAAAAATTCTAGTTCCAAAACAAGTTTTACAAGAAATAACTCGAATCACAAAATCAAAAAAGAAACTTAGATTTAGAGATGAAGCTGCATTAGCGCTGAAAGTTTTAGAAAATTCAGAATTCAAAAAAATAGATTTGAAAAGCAAAAACACAGATAACGGGATTGTAAAATATTCAAAAGACCACGATGTAATTATCGCAACGCTCGATAGAGAATTAAAAAGAAATGTTAAAGGCCAAAGATTAATTATTCGTGGGAAAAAGAAGTTAGAGATTATCTAAACCCAGTCATAACCTTTAAAAACCAATTCTTACTTTAATTTTTATAAAATGTTTTACTTAACTGAAGTTGAAGACCATATAAGAGTAGAGCCAAAGCTATTTGGTTTGCCTACATCTGAATCTGTAGATAAACAACTTAGAGAAACTTATGCTGGTCATTATGATAAAGAATTCGGAAAAGTCGTTTCTGTAATCGAAGTTTTAGAGGTAGGAGAAGGAGTAATAATACCTGGAGACGGAGCTGCGTATTACAAATCACGGTTCAAATTAATCACATGGAAACCAGAACTTCATGAACTTGTTTACGGGATAATTTCAGAAATTACTAATTTTGGAGCTTTTATTAATATGGGAACAATGAACGGAATGATTCACATAAGTCAAACAATGGACGACTATGTAAGCTTCAGTAAAGCAAATTCTCTCTTAGGAAAGTCAAGCAAAAGAAGTTTGAAATCAGGAGACTTATGCCTCGCAAGAGTTGTAGCAATAAGTCACAAGAGCGGAGAATTAAAAATCGGGCTTACAATGAGACAACCAGGATTAGGAAAACTTGAATGGATTCAAGAAGACGCTGCAAAGAAAAAGAAAGATGATGAAAAATCTTTGAAAGCTGAAGAAGCCAAAGAAAAACCAAAAGCTAAAGGAGGAAAGAAAAAATGAGCAAAGAAAAAGCATGTAAAATTTGCAACACGATTTATGAAGGAGACAAATGTCCTAAATGTGAATCTAAAGAATCAACAGAATCTTTTAAAGGAAAAATAATAGTTTTAGATCCAGAAAAATCAGAAATAGCTCAAAAAATAAATATTAAAAGTAAAGGAACTTTCGCAATTAAAACTAGGTAATTCTATGGAATTTGAAATAATTAAAGAAACAGAAAACCCCTTGTTCAAAAGAAAGGAAATTCAAATTAGTTTAGATGCAGAAACTACCCCAAGTGAAAAAGAAATGATAGAATCAATTTCTCAGAAATTTTCAACTCAACCAGAAAATATTAGCATGAAAGGGATTCATGGAAAATTCGGTTCTAAAACATTTACAATCAATGCAAATATTTATTCCTCACAAGAAGAAAAGCAAGCTATTGAACAAAAAAAGAAAAAAGGAGCAGAATCTAAGGAAGAAGCACCTGCAGAAACTCCAGCAGAATCCACACCTGCCGTAGCAGAAGAACAAAAACCAGAAACAGAAGCGCCTGCTCAAGAGCAAACAGAAAATAAACAAGAGGAAAAGAAAGAAGACGCAGAAAAACAAGAACTTGCAAAACCAGATGAAGAACCTACTCAAGAACAAAATCCTGCTAGCGCAGATAATAGAAAAGATAAAACTAAACAAAACTCTCAAAAAGAGGATTTAGATAATAAAAATAATAACGAGCCGTCAGGCGAGACAAATTAAAATGCCAAAAAAAACAGTAAAACAAGGAAAAAAACCGCACAAAAATAAACCAACAAGTAAGAAATATACTAAGTATAAAATTGAAGGCGATAAAATCACAAGGGAAAAAACTTGCCCAAGATGCGGACCAGGAATATTCTTAATGAATTCACAAGGACGAGTATATTGTGGTAAATGTCATTATAGTGAGTTTGAAAGTAAGAAAGTTGAAGAAAAGAAAGAAGAATCTCCTGAAGAAGTTAAGAAGGAATAATCACTTTAATATTATAAAACCTAGGAGCAGTATCAATTAAGTTCTCTCCTCCATTTTTGGTTGTATCTAGATTATAATGATTATAACCCTAGGAGGTTCTTCAAGCCTTCAAAAAGATGACCTGAAGCCTCTCCTGGGGAAAAAGAGGTGATAGAATATTGAACACCTTATTCTATTTAAATCTTTCTATTTTGTTACCCTTAAAAAATGACAAGTGGTAATCCATTTAAAGTAGTGAATTTATTTTTTAGTTAGGCACTACACTATCTCCCTTGTAGGCACTACAAACAATTATAAAACTAGTTTTCTTAATTAATTATATGAAAAAAGGGGAAGAAAATTCAGTAAAACAGGGCCAAATCCATGATTTACTCTTCAGTAGAGAGCTAGGATGGCAAGAAATAATCTATGATTTAATCAATACAGAACAATTAAACGCCTGGGATATCGATATCATCGTGCTTTCAGATAAATACCTGGAAAAAGTAAGAAATATGGAAGAAGCAGATTTTTTTATTTCAAGTAAGGTTTTGCTTGCAGCATCATTATTCTTAAAAATTAAATCAGAAATTCTCCTAAATACATACATAAAAAGCATAGATGAAATTTTATTCGGAAAAAAAGAAAAAGAAAAATACGTTTTAGAAAGAATAGAGCTTGATGAAGAAATTCCTGAGCTTGTCTTAAGAAGTCCCATACCAAGATTCAAAAAAGTAACATTAAATGAATTAATTGAATCCTTAAACAAGGCAATTACAACGGAAAATAGAAGAATCAAAAAAGGAATCTTAAACAAAAATGCATTGAGACAAAGTTCTCTCTCTATTCCAAAAAGAAAATTCAGTACAAAAGATAAAATGAAAGAAATTTATAAAAAATTATTCACGCACTTAGAAGACGAAGAAAAAAAGAAAAGAATTTCCTTCAAAGAACTAATCGGAGAAGACAAAGAAGAAAGAATTATTTCATTAATGCCTCTTTTACACTTAGAATGCCAAAAAAAGATTTGGCTTGAGCAAGAAGCTCATTTTGAAGAAATTCACATCTGGCTTAAAGAAATTTTTCTAAAACACAATCCAGATCCTTTTGCAGAACTCAAAGAAGAACTTGAAGAAGAAATCAAAGAACTCGACCAAGAACGAGTTAAAAAAGTCAACGAAGAATTCAAAAATCCTATTGAAGGAATTTAACATTACTCCGCGCCAGGCTTCACCAAGGCACTCCGCTAAGAATATAATTAACACCCATCAACTTACACGCGAATTTTCAGTTATCAAATATATCAATCTCAAGCGAAGCGAGCGCAAACCTTTTAATCTATTTTTTTCTCCCTTCCCCATGAAAGCAGCAATCCTATTTTCCGGAGGAAAAGATTCTTGTTACTCTGCTTATCTATCAAAAAAGGCAGGTTATGAGATAGCATGCCTTATAGCAATTTTCTCAAAAAACAAAGAGAGTTATATGTTTCACACACCTTCAATAAAAGCAACAAAAAAACAAGCAAAAGTCATGAACCTCCCCTTAATAATTCAAAAAACAAAAGGTGAGAAAGAAGAAGAACTTAAAGATTTAGAAAAAGCAATTGGAAAAGCAAAGAAAAAATTCAAGATTGACACAATTGTTACAGGCGCACTTCAAAGTGTTTACCAAGCTTCAAGAATCCAAAAAATCTGCGACAAACTCAAATTAAAATGCTTAAACCCACTTTGGCAAAAACAAGAAATAGAATATTTAGAAGAATTAACAAAAAACAATTTCAAAATAATAATCACAGGTGTTTTTGCTTATCCCTTAGATAAATCATGGCTCGGCCGAGAAATCAATCAAGAATTTATCCAAGAAGTTAAAACTTTAAAACAAAAATACAAGATACATCCAGCAGGCGAAGGCGGAGAGTTTGAAACATTTGTATTAAACTGTCCGTTATTCAAGGAAGAATTAAAAATCAAATCTCATAAAGACCTCAAAGAAGGCGAGAATTCTTGGAGAAGAGAGGTTAGGATTTAAAGGATTATATTTTACAATCTTCCAACTTCTTTTCACTTAACAAATGTGCAATAACAGAATAATAATTACTATTAAAATTCTCTTTCTTGATTACTATTGGTCTCCTTGCTTTAATTTGTTGTCTTATTGTAAATTCAACATCTTCAACAGCAGAAGAAATATCAAAATGATTTGTGTTCAAAGCTTTATCAAGTAAATCCTCTTCAGAAATCACATATGATTTTTTATTATAATCAAGAATATATATTGTGTAATGTCTTTTATCCCCAATCCTTGTAGAACATCTGCATGACATTTAATTATAATTCAATATTAATTTATAAATATTTATATATTTTAATTAAAATTCAAAAATATTCCAAAAAACCCAAAAATCTTAGCAAAGATTTTTAAACTAATTCTAATTTTGGTAACGATGATAATCGAAAATACAGTTATTTTAAGAATTTTGCTAACTGTAATTGCAATTATATTAACTTTCATATTAATAAATACCTTTCTAAAAAGACTCTTAATAAAAAAAGTAAAAACCAAAAAATTAAAACATAATGTAATTGTTTTTGTTAGTTCTCTGAGTTACTTATTTGTTTTTATGTCAGTCTTGTTCTTAATCATTTCAGTCTCGGGTTCATCATTGACTCTTGGAGTAGCAGCAGGGTTAATAACAGCAGCTCTTGGATGGGCATTGCAGAGGCCAATAACAGGAGTAGCGGCATGGATAATGATAATAGCTTCAAAACCTTTTGAAATCGGAGACAGGATTATTGTGGGAGGAGTCCAAGGAGACGTTAATAACATAACAATTACTCATATTCACCTAAAAGAATTTGGGGGAACAATTGGAGGTGAAGAAACCTCTGGAAGAATAATCTTTGTCCCAAACTCAGTATTATTTGAACAAAACATAATCAACTATACCTCACAGAATAATTACATACTTGACGAAGTAGCATTCACAATAACTTTTGCCAGTGATATTGACAAAGCAAATGAGCTAGCTAAAAAAGTAGCAGAAAAAATAACCAAAGATGTTATAGAACACATGGACACAAAACCATTCACTAGAAGTAATTTCCAAGCATCTGGTGTGGATATAAGAGTAAGATATTATACTGTAGCATCAGAAAGACAAGAGATAAAATCTAAAATCACAGAAGAAATCTTAAAAAAGATAAAAGAAGAAAAAAGCGTTAAGTTTGCTTACCCCCATACAGAAGTTTACTTGAATAAGGGGAAGTGAGTGGGTTGGGATTATAGAAATATTTATAACCTAAAATTATTCTTATTCAATTATGGAAATGCAAGAAATTATCGCTGATGTTCGCAGTCATTATGATGAAGGAATCAAACCTTTATTAGAAGGAAGAAATTATAATATGGCGGGTTTTGAATTAGGCAATCTAGTTGGAGCTACAATTAAACCAAATGCTCTCAACTTTGCAACTTATCCTTCTGGAAAAAATTTTGTTGGTAGTGCAATTCTCTTAGAAAAAGAATTAAAAAAGCAAAATCCCGATCCAGAGAGTAAGATATCTCTATTTGAGGGATTTTTGTCACAAGCAGAATTATCTATAAAATCTAAGAGAATTGGTGGAAGACTTCCTGGAAATTAACCCCTCAAAACCCTTCCCTCACCACTCTCCTCACGCTCGCACTCGAACAACGGGTCTGTCAAATCATAGGGAGTTTTGATTAAATTATCCTTTCTTGTCAAATGGCGGGAGTTGTTCTTTACTTTTATCAGCAATAATTTTTATTAATTCTTTCATAGAAGTCTCATAAGTTTCAAAAAAAGTTCTTAATCCTTTTGGCATTTCAGATTTATAAACTTCAATATTTCCCATCAAATCCTCTCAAAACCCTCTCACCACCAGATTTCATATCCTTAATCTTAAACTTACCTGAACTGACTTCTTCTTTTCCAACAAAAATCACTTCATTAATCTCTTTACTATTTGCATATTCCAAAGCCTTTGAGGGCTTGCCATAATAAATCAAACAACTCTTTCCTTTCTCTCTCAACCTCTGAACCAATTTAATCGCTTCTCTATCTTGATTAAGACTTACAACCAAAGTTTTTTCCTTATTCAAACCAACATCTGCCAAAGCCGAAATCCTATCAAGTCCAAAAGAAATTCCTGTCGCAGACAAATTATTAATCTGATAACTTCCTCCTGCACAAATAGTTTCCTTAATCTTCGGAGTTTTTATCTCAAACACATTTCCGTCATAATAACTCAATCCCCTAACTAATGAAGGCTTAAAGACAACTCCAACTTTGTAAAACTTGCAATATTTCTCAAACTCTTGAACTTCCTTAAATGAATCATATTTCTTAAAAAAATCCTTTGGCTTTTTCAAAACAGCAAGAACTTTCTCTGCACCAAGTTTCTTCAAATTCGCCAGAACTTCTTTCTCACTCAATTTATCTAACTTATCAATTTCCCGCAAAATCTGTTCTTTGTTTTTCCGAATCTCAAGTTTATCCAAAATCTCATTCAATAATTTCCGATTTCCAAAAAAGATTTTAATAGGAATATTCAATTCACTAAAAAGATTTTTCACAATATCCAAAACCTCTGCTTCTTCTTTCACACCAGATCCAATAATATCCACATCACATTGAGTAAACTGCCGAAGCCTATTGCCCTGAACAGGCTCATCCCTAAAAACAGGCCCAATCTGATATCTCCTATAAGGCAACTTCTTGTTTTTCACAATTCTCTTCAAAGGAAAAGTCAATTCATAACGCAACGCAAGACTTCTCTTCCCCTTATCTTTCAACTTAAAAATATCAGACACTGCTTCATCGCTTGCATTCTCGCCCTGCACAAAATCCTCATATTCCACAACAGGGGTCTCAGCCGGCCCAAAACCATATTTCTCAAAAGTCTCAACTATAATTTTCCGAATTGCCTCTCTCTTTTCAGCATCTTTCCCAATATAATCCTTAAATCCTTTGACTAATTCTATTTTCATTTCGCTAACTCCCAGATTAATTCATCTTTCTTTTTATTTTGTTTGGTTAATTTAAAATTATTATTCAACAACACTTTTTGCGATGCCTTATTTTCAGTGTCTGTGACTGCGGTTATTTTTCCTAATTTTTCAAAATCTTTTAACAAGTTAGACAAAGCAGAAGTTGCTATGCTTTTTCCCCTATATTTTTTCAAAACAGAATAACCCACTTCATAATTTTCTTTTGGTTTTTTCATAAATCCAATATTTCCCGCAAATTTTCCATCAACAAGAATCGCAAATTCATAAGAATCTTTCTGGAAAACAGATTTCAAACCTTTCGGGAAATAACTAAAAAAAGTATCTTCTCTTTCCTTGGAATACTCACGATTTAATGTTCTAAATAAAATTCTAAGATAATCTCCAAATCCAAATTTTCGCAATTCAATTTTCATTCTCTTTTCTCCTCTATATTTGAAAATTTTCTAAATTTTCCATTCATAGTTTTTTCTACCAGTGTAGTTTCTTTTTTTCTAAAAAAGAAACCCATAAGGGTGAAAGAAGGGAGTTGAACCCTCGTCTTGCGGACCACAACCACACGTTCTACCGTTAAACTACAGTCACCATAATTTAATTTAGTTGAATAAGGTATAAAAAACTTATTAGAATCAGCCTTGAGCACTAATTTAAAGGGAAGGTTAAGCAAAGGAAACAGATAGGTGTCCTCGCAAGCACAGCTAAAAAAACGTTTCCTAACAATGATGGGGATAATTCTCACAATTTATCTTAGCTATCATAATTTTACCTATGATTCTCTATTTTTAATACTTTCGCTCAAGAATTTACTCGCTCGTAAACTCGCAAATTAATATAAAAATAATTAACAAAAATCACGCTTAAATACTATGTTATCAAATTTCTTTAGTGAGAAGTCTTAACAAAGTCCGACTTCGAACCATCAATCTTCGAGCATCGCGAGGAGCTAATTTTATATACTCAAATTATTACCCTAAATCATGGTAAAACAAATCAATATCGCAAAGGCACTCATAAGATATAATGGAAAATATCTATTGCTCAAAAAAGCAAATGACACATATTTTCCAGAAAATATAGGAAAGTGGGAATGTTCTGGAGGAGTGCTTAAGGAAAATGAAACTCCTGAAGAAACAATTTTAAGAGAAACAAAACAAGAAACAGGATTAGAAGATAAAATTGTCAAAGAACTTCCATCACTGAGAATGACAGATGAAAATTACGATAGCCAGTGTAAAGTTTATCTACTTGAAGCACCAAAAAAAGATATTATTCTAGACCCGAAAAAACATTCTAAATATAAATGGGTTGCTCCAGAAAATATCAAAAATATGAATCTTGTTCTCTATGCGAATTTACTTCTAGAATTTTTCAATAATCCTGAAATTTATCTTAACTAATTGCTCGCTCGTAAACTCGCAGATTAATACAACTAATAACTAAAAACCCACGCGTAAATCAAATACACATTAACAAATATTCCTAGCGAAGCGCCTTAACGAAGTTTGGCGAGGAGCTAATTTTATATACCCCAATTATTACCCTAAACCATGAAAAAATACGAACTTTTAGCACCAGCAGGGGACTTTCCAATGCTAGTCGCAGCTATAAATGCAGGCGCAAACGCAGTTTATTTCGGATTAAAAGAATTCTCAATGCGAGCAACAGCAAAAAATTTCACAATAAAAGACTTAAACAAAATAGAAAAAATCTGCAAACCCAAAAATATCAAAAGATACTTGACATTAAACACAATAATCTACAGCGAAGAGATAAAACAATTAGAAAAAGTAATCAAAAAA
>Ga0208769_1000031_pt1 | contig 76008 bp, 114 predicted proteins | sample AntAceMetag02UKC_FD_184768 | JGI IMG/M metagenome (GOLD analysis project Ga0208769, IMG submission 184768) | Saline lake microbial communities from Ace Lake, Antarctica- Antarctic Ace Lake Metagenome 02UKC (SPAdes) (version 2) | ecosystem: Environmental > Aquatic > Non-marine Saline and...
TTGTTAATGGGAGACCACATTTATTATTATACGAAACAGATTTCGTTGAAAAGAGGAAAGGGGAACAAAAAAATGAGTGAATTTAAAAAAATACAAGAAAAATTAAAAGAACATTTTGAAACAATGTTAAACAGACAATTTATCGGAATTGATAAAGAGGAAGATTTCCTAAGATTAACTATAAAAAGGATAAATGCTCTAAAGAAATAAGAGTCTTTATATATAAAAAGAGGTAATTGATAAATATGTGTAAACAAATTCCAAAATTCGTAAAATGGGCAGGTGGCAAAGGACAACTTATAGAACAATTTGAGCCATTATTTCCTAAAAAATTTAAAAGATATATAGAGCCATTTGTGGGAAGTGGTGCAGTATTCTTCCATATAATTCAAAATTTTAAACCAACAGAAATAATTATTTCAGATATTAACGAAGAATTAATCAATGCTTATCAAATAATAAAAACAGATGTTGAAAGATTAATAGTTGAATTAAAACAACATAAAGAATATCATACATCTGAAGGAAAAAAATATTATTTGACAATTAGAGCAACAAATCCAAAAGATTTACCGCCTTTAGAAATGGCAGCAAGATTTATTTATCTTAACAAAACTTGTTTTAATGGATTGTACAGGGTTAATATGAAAGGTGGTTTTAATGTTCCAATGGGTTCTTATAAAAATCCAGATATTGTTCAAGAAGAAAAATTAAGAATTGTTTCAGAACTATTAAAAAATGTAAAAATTAAAGTTATGTCTTTTGAAAAAGTTTTAAATATTGCTAAAAAAGATGATTTCATTTATTTTGATCCTCCTTATCAACCTTTAAAAAATAAAAAAAGTTTTACTACATATACTAAAGGTGCGTTTTTAGAAGATGAACAAAGATTATTAGAAGAAATTTTTGGAAAATTAGATAAAAAAGGTTGTTTTGTAATGTTAAGTAATAGTGATACAAAATTTATTAAAGACTTATATGCAAAGTATAATATGCACTTCGTTAAAGCTAGAAGAATGATAAATTGCAACGGAGATAAACGTGGAAAAATAAGCGAGGTTGTAGTTACAAATTACAAGGTTTCAAAATGAAATATTTACAAACATACAAAAAACTAAATCTAAAAGAAGATGAAAAAGATATTTTTGAATATCTTATTGAAACATTAACAGATTCTATTTTCACATGGGATTATTTTGTAGGCTTCGAAAAAGTAAAAAAAAATATTCATTTAATTGAAAAAGAACTTAATCTTTTAAACGTTCTAATTGGGAAAGATGAAATTGAAAAAGAGTTAATCAGTTTAATCTCAGAATATCCAAATGTGAGAAAAGTTTTACCAATTCTCATAGCAATTAGAAATAACAAATTAAAAGACTTAAAGATAATTGATGATTTTGAAGAATTAAAATCTGAAAGTAAAATTGATTTATTTAATCCTACAAAAGAATTAACTTCTGAATTAAAAGAAGATTTAATTAATTTCTTTAAAGAATCTGGACTAAAAGATATTTTTCAAGATAAAGATGTGAAAAGTATTGTTGATTATTGTTTTGGTGTAGAAGTTGGAATGGATACAAACGCATTTCGAACAAGTGTGTGAAGATTTTTCAAGATTACATGGTAGTGATATAGAGTTTGTTAATGGGAGACCACATTTATTATTATACGAAACAGATTTCGTTGAAAAGAGGAAAGGGGAACAAAAAAATGAGTGAATTTAAAAAAATACAAGAAAAATTAAAAGAACATTTTGAAACAATGTCAAAAGACGCAGATTTTATATACGCCGTTGACACAGAAAAAAACGAGTTGTGGGACATATATCTAAATAGTTTCCCTGAAGGAACGAATGACATATATCGTGAGAGACGAGAACATGACTGTTCTTGTTGTAAACAATTTATTAATGCTATGGGTGGAGTTGTTGGAATCACTAACGGGGAAGTAATCAGTATATGGGACTTTGAATTGAACCATGATGCATATGGACCAGTCGCGAAGGCATTGGCAAAACATGTTAAAGAAAAATTAATTAAAGATGTTTTTATTAGCAAATTCAAAAGCATTGGAACAAAAGAAAATCACGAAGACGACAATGGTAACATCGTCACATGGAACCATTTTCACTTAGATTTACTACCAAAGTTTGTCAATACAAGCAGCGATTCTATAGAAACAGTTAAAGCTAAATATAGAGACATTAAGGATGTATTCAAAAGATCCTTAGAAGAAATTTCAGAAGAGTCAGTGTTAACAGTTTTAGAATTGATTTCACAGAACTCACTTTACAAAGGTGCTGAATGGAAAACAGTTTTAGAAAATTTTCATAAATATCAAAAAGAATATAAAACTCTTAATGGAGAAGAAAGAGACGTTTATTTATGGGACAAGGCAACATCTGTTGGTGGCGTAATTGGAAAAATAAAAAATCATAGTATTGGAACTTTGTTAGTAAATGTATCTAAGAATATGGATTTAGATATAGCCGTAAAGAAATATGAAGTGATTGTCGCACCTACTAATTACAAAAGACCAAAGCCACTTTATACTAAAAAAATGCTTGAAGACGCAAAGAAAAAACTTGAAGAGTTGGGTTTCATGGATTCATTGCAGCGAAGATTCGCAATACTCGAAGATGTAAATGTCAACAATGTTCTCTTCGTAAACAGGGACGTTGAAAAGAAACTTCAAAGTAGAGACGTATTTGATGAGCTCGAAAAAGATGTTAAATTCAATCCGAAAACATTCAGCAAAGTTGAAGAAGTTCCGGTTAACGATTTCATCGAGAACATTTTACCGACAATAAAGAATATGGAAATATTCGTTGAGGGTAGACATGCTACAAATATGGTATCATTAATAGCTCCGTATAAAGCCGATAGCAAAACAATGTTTAAATGGGACAACAACTTTAGTTGGGCATATTCAGGAAACATTGCAGATTCGGATATTAAAAAGAACGTGAAGTCTGCTGGTGGAAGAGTTGATGGAGTATTAAGATTTTCAATACAGTGGAATGACGAAAGAGAGCATAACAAGGATGACTACGATGCACATTGTATGGAGCCTTGTGGAAATAAGATCTTTTATGCCAGTAAGACCAACCGTAATACAACTGGCGAGTTAGACATAGACATAATCAACCCTACCAGAAACGTTCCAGCAGTTGAGAATATCACATGGACGAGAAAAGACAAAATGGGTAAAGGAACATACAAGTTCTTAGTACACAACTATACTCACATGGGCGGTCAAGGCGGGTTTAAAGCTGAGATTGAATTTAATGGACAACAATACAACTTTGATTATCCACACCCATTGAAACAAAATGAAAAAGTTCAAGTAGCCGAGGTAACATTTGACGGAGAAAATTTTACAATTAAAGAAAAATTGCCTTCACAAATGTCATCAAGAGAAATTTGGAACGTAAAGTCGAACAACTTTGTTCCTGTATCGATAATGATGTATTCACCTAACTACTGGAATGAGCAAAAAGGTATTGGAAACAAACACTTCTTCTTTATGTTGAAAGGTTGTATCAACGAGGAAACACCAAACGGATTCTTTAACGAGTATCTAAACAACGAGTTGACGAAACATAGAAAAGTATTTGAAGCATTAGGAAGTAAAATGAAAGTAGACGACGCAGATGGTCAATTGTCTGGACTGGGATTCAGTTCGACACAGAAAAATTCAATCGTAGTACGGGTTGAAGGAAACACAAAAAGAGTACTAAAAATAAAATTTTGAGAGGTAAAAACAAAATGAAAATATATGAAACAGCAGTAAGACAAAAACTAAGGTTTAACTACAAAGGAGTATTAGCAGTCGAGGATCTTTGGGATTTAAATGTTATGGAATTAGATGAAGTTTATAAAGAATTAAATTCTAAGAAAAAACAAATTTCAGAAGACAGTCTGTTAGAAACGAAAAATGTTGCAGATGTTATTTTAGAAACCAAAATAAAAATTGTAAAACATGTTGTAAAGACCAAACAGTTAGAGACTGAAACAAGGAAACTTGCGGCGGAAAGAAGAGAAAAGAAACAAAAAATTATGGCGATTATTTCAAGAAAACAGGATTCAGAACTTGAAGACAAATCCGCTGAAGAATTACACCAGATGCTTGAATCACTTTAAGCATTTATTTTTTTCTTTTTTTAAAAAAAGGGTTAAATAAAATGAAAGAACAAACAAAATTTTTAACTGAACATTGCGAGTTTAATAATCCGTGTGATTGTTATGTCTTGTTAGCTGTCAGTAGAAAAAAGGACACTCCCGAAATTACTAACTCTCAAGAAATTGTATTTAGGGACGTTATTAAAAAAGAAGAAGATATTATTAAAAAGTACAACACAATGTCAGCACAAATTAAAAATTATAAAGACGAGAACGATAAGTCATATCCGTTTTATTTGTATGTATCGCTTAATGCAAGGGATGCTAAGAAAGCGACGTTCTTGTTAATGAAGAAAATATTACACTGGATCGAGGAAGAAGGCAAAGGTGTCGACAATAGTAAAATGTTTAAGAAGTTGTATGGTCACTTTTACTCGACGTTGATGACTAAAGAATGTAAAACTTCGAGTCAGAAATATTTTATGATAGATTATGATAGCAAAAAAGGTGTTATTGAATTTAGCGACAAATTGGAAAAATTTGCCGAAGTTATCGAAGGCCATGTGACAAGAAATGGTTACCATATAAAGACGAAGCCATTTGATAGAAGGAAACTAGAAGAATTAAAAAAAGAGTATCCTGTAGAAGTTAAAACAGATGCTAATATTTTTGTAGAGTATATAGAAAATGGGGAGAAATAGAAATGGGATACATGCACATAGATAATTTATATAAGAATATAGACATAATGAATTTCAAAGAATGCTATGCATTAGAAAAAATTCACGGTACATCTGCACACATCGGATGGAATCACGAACACCAAGAAATTAGATATTTTTCTGGTGGAGAAAAACATGAGAAATTTGTAAAACTTTTCGACCATGCACATTTGAAAACTAGGTTTTGCCAAGAATTTCCGGACGTGAACGTCGTTTTGCATGGTGAAGCATATGGTGGGAAGCAACAGGGGATGTCTGAAACTTATGGAAAGGAATTAAAGTTTATTGTGTTCGATGTAAAGATTGGAGAGACTTGGTTAGACGTGATAAACGCTGAAGATGTTACTAAAAAAAAGGGATTGGAATTTGTAGATTATGTTCAGATTAAAACCGACTTGGAATTGATTGATGCTGAGAGAGATAAACCATCCACTCAAGCTAAAAGAAACGGGGTAGTAGAAGATAAATTAAGAGAAGGTGTTGTTTTAAGACCTTTAACCGAATGCACAAAAAGCAATGGAAAAAGAATAATCGTAAAACACAAACGAGACGAATTCAAAGAAACAAAAACCAAAAGAGAAGTCGACCCAGAAAAACTTAGAATATTAAAAGAATCTAAAAAAATAGCAGAAGAATGGGTTACCCCTATGAGATTAAATCATGTATTAGACAAATTGAATAACCCCACAGAAATAGAACAGGTTAGAAAAGTTATAAGTGCAATGATTGAAGACGTATTAAGAGAAGCCAAAGGAGAAATAGTTGAATCTCAAATGGCTAAAAGTGCTATAGCAAAAGAAACTGCACGATTATACAAATTAAGGATATCCAAGGTATAATAAAATGAGAGAAGAATTAATGACAAATGAATATTATGATAAATTTAGTGCTAGAAAAATATGTAAAGTGTTTGAAATTAAGTTCGAGCTATTCGAAGTTCCAGAAATCGAGCTTGAACGTATTAGAGGGGAGGTATTTTTAGCAATTCATTTTAAAAACCGGATTATAAGAATATCTCACAACCGAACGATGAATTTTTTAAAATCAAATAACTATGATCATTTTAGAAAATATGATAATTGCGACAATCCAGGAAAAGGAAAGTATATTTGGGCAGTTAGATATGAGGTAGACAAATGAAACTAAAACAATTATTAGAAGAAGTAACAAAAATGATGCACCCTCACCCAGTATACGCAGTCGGTGGATGTGTTAGAGACTACATCTTAGAAATCGAACCGAAAGATTATGATTTTTGTACACCAGCTGAACCAGACGAAATAGAAAGATTAGTTAAGGAAGCTAAAAGACGTGCTTATTGTGTCGGGAAAAGGTTTGGAACTATTGGATGTAAGATTGATGGTGAGATGATAGAGATAACTACTTTCAGAACTGAAAAATATGAAGAAGGAAACAGGAAACCTAAAGTTGAGTATGTGACTAACATTCACGAAGACTTAAGTAGACGTGACTTCACCATCAACTCCATGTGTATTTCTGGAAAAAAATTATTAAAACTTATAAAGATGAGGGAGAGAAAAGATGAGTAATTTTTGTGATTGTGGATGTGGTCTAGAAACTAAAAAATATCGTGGAAAATACAATAGATTTATTGTTGGCCATAATAATAATTTTAAAAAAGGCCATAATATGAATATTGACAGAATACCTTGGAATAAAGGATTAACAAAAGAAACAGATGAGAGAGTTAGAAATTATGGAATAACTGAAAGAAAAACCAAGAAAAAAATGTATAGCAATGGAGAATTAACAACATGGAACAAAGGTTTGACCAAAGGAACAGATGAGAGAGTAAAAAAAAGTGCAAAAAATTATCCCCAAAAAAGGAAATCCCCAACATATTCTCAAGAAGAATTGAAAAGAAGACAAAATAGTTTTAGAGGGAAAAATAATCCAAATTTTAATCCAGATAAATCAGAATTTACTAAATATAAATTACAATGCAGATTTAATTTCAATCCAGGTTTATTTCCAGATGAGTTTGATATTACTAAAATTAGAAACATGTTTCATCCGACTAAAAACAAAACAGGTTATACGATGGATCACATGTTATCTATTTACGATGGCTTTACTAATAATATAGACTCTAACATATTAAAACATCCGGCAAATTGTAATATATTATTACATAGAGAAAATTCCAGAAAAAACAAAAATTCATCAATAACTTTAAAACAATTAAATAAAAAAATTATAACATGGGGGAAAAATTATGGTGAATATAACTAGAGAAGATATTATAGAATTTTGTTTGATAGACCCATTTAATGGTAGACAAGATTTAGAAAAAGGGATAATAAGAGCAGTAGGAATACCAAAACATCGTTTCAAGGAAGATAGTTTGCGTATATTGAGAGCGATTAGATTCGCGTCCAGATTCGGTTTTGAAATAGAAGAAACTACTTACAAAAAGATGGGACGAATGTCAGTAAAGTTGTTAGAAATTTCTAAAGAAAGATGGATGATGGAAATGGACAAAATTTTAATGACCGACCATGTTCGAAATGGGCTAGAGAACTTATGGAAGTGCAACTGTTTTAAATATATGATACCAGAGTTATCATTACAATTTGATTATGAACAAAACAGTCAGTATCACGATTACACTTTAGACGAACACACTATGAATGTCGTTGAAGATTGTCCTAAAGATTTAAACTTGAGATGGGCGGCTTTGTTGCACGACATCGGTAAACCTTTCGTAAGAACAAATAAAACAGTTAACGATGTATTCAAATCCAACTATGTAGATCACGAAGTATTGGGAGCAGACATGATATTGAAATTATCACGACATCTTAAATGGTCGAAGGATAGAACTAACACAGTCGTAGACTTAGTAAAAAATCACTTGAAGGAAGATAGTCCACTAAGAAAATACGACAACATGAGAAAATTAAAATGAAAGAAAACAAATTAGAAAACACGCCAGCCGTGTTCATTATATCAACCGGTCGAACCGCTACAAGATTTTTAGCTAAATACTTCGAACGTTACGATGGAATATTTTCATACCACGAAATCAAACCGGATTTGGTAGAACTCGGAGTCAAGTATGGACATGGTGAACTTACTGATGAAGAGGCGTGGGACTTGTTTTATATAGACAGAATACAAATATTAGACAGTATGAAAAAAGAAAACGCAACACTGTGTATTGAATCTAACAACCGTTTCTATTCGTTAGTTCCAGTAATTTTAAAAAATATGAAAAATGTTAAAATAATCCACGTAGTTCGAGACGGTCGAGACGTAACTCGGTCAGCAATGAACTGCTGGAAAACTCAGTCTTACGAATATACTAAACGAGTCGACTGTACATATTTTCCTGATGATAAAAATTTTAAAGATTGGAAAGATTTCGACATATTTCAAAAGGTTGCATATTGGTGGCGTAAAAAGGATGAACTAATTTACAAAGCTGTACAGGGAAAAGATAATTGCATGACAGTAAAATTCGAAGACATTTTCGACGAAGAAAACGATTATCCAGGAATGAAAAAGATTATAGATTTTGTTGGATTGGACAAAGAGGTTGATACAGAGTTTATGAAACAAAAAATTAATATTACTAAAGAACACTGGTTCCCGCATTGGACACAGTGGGACGACGAAACAACTAAGAAGTTTATGTTAGTCGGTCGAGAATCATTAAAACTATATGGTTATTTAGATGGCGACGAAATGAAGTGGGAAGATTATCACTATTAAGAAGGAGAGAAACGAAATGACAAAAGAAGAAAATCAATATTATGATAACGCTAAATATGAAGTTTTAGAAAATAAATTCATGATATTAGTATACAAAAAAACACTTTTCGGCAATTTACCTTGGCGCAAATGTTTTGCAACGGAGTTTTACGAGTGGGAAGAGGACGCAAATATGTTTATTATTAAAAGAAAAAAGAGAATAAGGAGAAATCAAAATGAAAAAAAGAGCACTGATAACTGGGATTACCGGACAAGACGGAAGTTTTCTAGCAGAATTTTTGCTAGAAAAAGGATATGAAGTATTTGGAGTAATTCGCAGAAATTCAACGCCTAACACTCATAGAATAAAACACTTGCTAGATAAAATCACATTAATTCCTGGTGATATGACTGACGGCGAATCGATTTACAAAGCAGTCGAAACAGCTAAACCTCACGAGTTTTATAATTTAGCTGCACAATCTTACGTTGCCGAATCTTGGTGCACACCGTACTCGACTTGTTTAATAACAGGTATGGGAGTAATACACTGTTTAGAAGCGATTAGAAAATACGAAAAAGATTTAGATCATCAAATTAAATTTTACCAAGCTGGATCGTCAGAACAATACGGTTTAGTAGAAGAGACACCACAATCAGAGACAACTCCGTGGCATCCTAGAAGCCCTTACGCGTGTGCTAAGGTGTTTGCACACGAATTAGTTAGGAACTACAGGGAAAGCTATGGACTTCATGCAAGTGTTGGAATCTTGTTCAATCACGAATCAGAGAGACGTGGAGAAGAGTTTGTAACTAAGAAAATCACCAACGCTGTAGCACATATTATGACTGGAAAACAAGAACGATTTTCATTGGGTAACATGGACGCTAAAAGAGATTGGGGATACGCTAAAGACTACGTTGAAGGAATGTGGATGATGCTTCAGATGGAAACACCTGACGATTATGTTATTGGAACAGGTGAAACACATTCAGTTAGAGATTTCGTAGTAGCAGCATTTAAAGCGGTTGATAAAGAAATCATATTCGAAGGTGAAGGACTAAAAGAAAAAGGTTATGTCGACGGAACTGTTGTATTAGAAATCAATGAGAAATATTACAGACCAGCAGAAGTTGATTTGTTATTAGCTAATCCAACTAAGGCTAGAACCGTTTTAAACTGGACAGCTCGAACAACATTCGACGGATTGGTAAAATTAATGGTGGAGCACGATTTAAGATGTTTGACCGAATAACGTTATTTTTCGCAATGTTGAAAATCAAAAAGAAACTTCGGAAAACTGTAGATACTTCAGAAAAATATTATGGTAAAAAGTTAAACAAAGAGTTGATTTCGATGTCAGAGACAGTTACCACTTTTTTGACTAGACACCAAAGAAGAAAAGTTCAGTTGCTACAAAAGGCGAGAGAGGATAAGGACGAAAAAATGCAACTGTCTTTATTATCTTTTATCATTGCATTAGATGTCGAGTTAATAGCTAACATATACAAAGTGTCTCCGAAGAAACAACGACATTTTTATCAGAAAATCGGCAAAATTATTACAGACAACGACAAAATAAGTAGTGAAGATATAACCAAAATAACGAAAGACGAAATAATGAACTTAGTAAACGACGAAAGTCCAAAACGACCATCATATTTTGGGTGACTATATACTAGAGGATATAAAAGTTTATAAATAACAGAGATTATCATATATTTAAGTAAAGAAGCGGTGATACGAATTCTTTAAATTACGATCAAGACAAGGCAATAAGACCAAGTCAAGATAGGAAAAAAACAAAATGAGTGAAGAAAAAAAAATGATTGTCCCGACGGCGAAAGCTTGGGACGACGCAACTATGGGTAAATATATTAAATTACCAAACGACGGAACTAAACTTACATTGGGTATTACCAATTGGTCATTCTCAGAAAAAGTGTTTGATGAATCACAAGGACCTGTGATCATGATTGACATGGATGTTTTTGAATACCAAGGAAATCCAGTAACCGACAAGGTATTTTCAAAAAGTGGAGCAAACTTTTTAAGTAAACTAAGACCGCATTTAGAAAGTCTTGAAAACACGTCAAGAGTAAAGTTATCATTTTCACAACACGGAACTGGTAATAGTACTGTTTACGTTGTAGAAAAAGTTGAATAAACTTTTTTAGTACAATAATTGTACACACGCATACAAAAATTGTATGTATTTTTTTATTTTTATTTTTATTAAAATTTTAAGAGGTGATTTTAAATGAAATATTTTAGTTTATTTAGTGGAATAGGTGGGTTTGAAAAAGCCATAGAAACAATAATACCAGATGCAAAATGTGTAGGATATTCAGAAATAGATAAGTATGCTATAAAAACATACGAGAAAAATTTTGGACTAGGAGTCAAAAACTACGGAGACATAACAACAATTAACGTAGGCGAATTACCAGATTTCGATTTGTTATTAGGTGGAGTACCATGTCAAAGTTGGTCTATCGCAGGAAAACGAAAAGGGTTCGAAGACATTAGAGGAACAAGTGGATCAGAAATATTACCTTTCAGAGAAAGCGATAAATCGACTAACAAGACACACGGGATTCAAGAGCAAATTGCATCAACTCTAACTACTACTGAAATGAAAGTAGGCAGGGGTATGAATATGATTGCAGATTTTCGTTACGATGAAGGATTACGAATACGAAAAAACAATATTACTCCATGTTTATGTGCTACAAATCATTCTGAAAATGATCCTAGCTCAATGCCTGGAATTGTAATAAGACATCCTTTAAAATTTATTAACAGAAACCAAAAAAATATAAAAGGAGATTACACATACACGGTAGATTCAGCAAACACTGGAGGAGTGATGATACAATCACATTGTCCTAGAAGTGGCAATCCTAATAAAGGCGGTACGGGTTTATTAGAATCATCAAAACATTGTTTTACTTTAGATCGATCACCATATTATGTTAATAAAATTAGACGATTAACACCAACAGAATGCGAACGATTACAAGGGTTTCCTGATGGTTGGACTAACAGTGTATCTGACACGCAAAGATATAAACAGTGTGGCAACGCAGTAACAGTTAGTGTGATTGAAACCATTATGACAAAACTAAAAGAGGTATTATAACTTGAGTTTCCCAAAAGACGTACTTATATTCGACATCGAGACGAGAACTCCGACAGGCAAACCTAATCCAGATGTCGATATTTTTAGATTTTTTGGCGCGAATAGTTATAAACACGGCAAGTATTATTTCTACAACGAACACGAAAAAGAAAACATATTACAATTATTATCCGAACATCCTATTATAATTGGATTTAATTCCAAAGAATATGATATGCCAATCATGCAACGAGACGGTATTTGGAGAGAATATAAATCGCACATTGATCTTAGGGAGACAATAAAAAAAAGACAAATCCTTTTAGACTGCAAGCAAGAAGCCAAGTCTCTAAAGAACATGGCTATCTTTTTCGGATTAGACGTTTCTAAGGGAGATTTAGATTATAGTCTTTTGAACAAAGACCGACTAACACGAGAAGAGTTACTAGAAATAGAAAAATATACAATAAAAGATATAGAAGTTACTAAAGGTGTGTATGAACATTTGTTTAACTTTTTTTTACCGTTTAAAGGTTATATGAACGATTACGATCAAGAAAAGTTAAAATGGATATCGGCAAGTCCTGGTGCCTATGCTTATAAAGTTATTTGCCATCAGACTGGAATCCCAGAAGAATACAGTGAAGATACTGAACGAAAAAAATTTGAAGGTGGATTTGTATCAGCACCGTTTGTTGATTATGCTAAAGATGATATATATTGTTTAGACTTCAATTCCCTTTACCCGCATTGTTTTATTCAAGCTAACTTATACTCACATTCATGTATGTGTTGTGATAGAAACGAAAAGTGGGCTGGTAATGAGTTATATCCGGTCAATGGTCGATATTGTACTAAGAAGCGTGGGTTGATTGAAAATTTCCTAATAAGACTATACAACGAAAGGTTGGAATATAAAAAAACCAAGGATCGTCGAGAGTTTGTAAATAAGATTATTTTGAACACGATGTATGGGATTAGTGGTTCGCCTATTTTTAAAAATGTTTATAATTATAACACAGCCTCCGATTGTACATTAATGGCACGAAATTCTACTAAGTATGCGCGAAAAGTTTTTCAAGAGGCGGGTTACCAAGTTTTATATTCTGACACTGATTCTGTCTTTTTGAAAGACGTGTTTAAAGACAAAAAGCGTTTGTTGGATGTTAAGAACAAGATAATAAAACACATCAAGGAAAATCTACCATTTCCCATTGACACTTTCAGCATGGGCATTGACGCCGAAATTAAACACATTTGGTTCTTTAAAAAAGATGGCGAATATCTAAAGAAACATTATGTGTACGTTGAAAACAATGGCCGAGTTACAGTCAAAGGATTGCCGATGATTAAAGGAGACGGTTCGGGCATTGGACTATTAATATTTAATAAATACATGAAAAAACATGTCGAACACGGAAAACTAAAGTTCAGTCTTAGAGAAATTCAAAAATGGTTGGCGCTTGAATTAAAAAATAACATGGAGATTGTATCGCGGGTTTTTAACGTTCACGATCCAAACACATACAAAAACACTTCACAATTACAATACCAAATTGCTAAGAAGTATGGTGCGGGACGACATAGAATAATTGTTAATAAAAAATTTGGGGTCGGTAAATCAAAAAGATATTGTACGATTCAAGAATTCGAACAGTTAGATTTAAAGATACGAGATTTAGACTTAGGAAAATTCTGGAGTGAAATGGAATACTTTATATCGGAATTTTCAAATTTTAAAAATAGAGCGAAGTTGATTGAGACGGCTTCGAAACATAAAACATTAGATCCGTGGTGATAAAAAATGAAAAAAGAAAATAAAATGGTACTTGTAGAAAGTCCTTTTGCAGGTGATGTAGAAAAAAATATAATATATGCGAGAAAGTGTATGAAAGATTGTTTTAGTAGGGGAGAGTTTCCGTTTGCCTCACATTTATTATATACACAAGACGGAATTTTAGACGACGATATTAAAGAGGAAAGAACGCTGGGCATTGGCGCAGGTTTAGCATGGGGAAAGTTTGCTAATAAAACTATTGTTTATACTGATTTGGGAATTTCTCGGGGAATGACATTCGGCATTGAAGAAGCTAAAAAACAAGGAAGAACTATAGAGTATAGGACGTTAGAAAATGAAATTGAATAAGATACACAACATGGATTGCCTAGAGGGTATGAAACAGTTAGACGAAAACAGCATCGATACTATAATCACTGACCCCACCCTATGGGCTAAGTTTCATGGGAAAGAAATGGGACTATGATGTGCCAAGTAAAGACATCTGGAAAGAATGTCTTAGGGTATTGAAACCTGGTGGCACACTGTTATGTTTCGCTGGAAGTAGGACACAGCACAGAATGGCTGTCAATGTTGAAGATGCTGGATTTATTTTAAAAGATTGTATAATGTGGTTGTATGGAAGTGGTTTTCCGAAAGCGACAGATATTAGTAAGCAATTAGACAAAAAGGCTGGAGCAAAAAGAGAAATAATAGGCAAACAAAAAAATAAATCTGGTATTGGTAATAAAAATTGTGAGCATTACACTGTAGGAGGAACAAAAGCAATAGAAATTAATATTACAGCACCATCCACCGAGCCTGCAAAACTCTGGAATGGTTGGAAATCTCACGGCCTAAAGCCTGCATACGAACCGATACTGGTTGCAGTTAAACCTAACGATGGCACTTACGCTAACAACGCTTTAAAGTGGGGCGTTAGTGGGTTGTGGATTGATGGGGGAAGGATAGGGACAGATGTTATTCCAGCGCAAAAACGAGGAAACGCTGTTAATACTGATTTTATGAGTGGTGGTTTTACACCGGAACGAACTGGTCGTTTCCCTGCAAACATCATCCACGATGGTTTGAATGGTGAAGAATGGAGTAGATATTTTTACTGTGCAAAGGCGTCAAGATCCGAACGAAATCTCGGATGTGATGAAATTAAAAAAAGAGAAAAAGCACAATTAGCAGGCGCAAATAATGACAAACCCATTGAAGAATTGGATGATGTTTCTAAAAGATATAGAAGCAAACCAATGTCCAACATACATCCGACAGTCAAACCACTTAAACTAATAGAATATCTGTGCAAACTTACAAAAACACCAACTGGTGGAATTGTATTAGACCCATTCTGTGGTTCAGGAACAACTTGTATTGCTGCATACAAAACTGGAAGAAAGTTTATAGGATTTGATAGAGAAAAAGAATATTGTGAAATCGCCGAAGCAAGGGTTAAACATCACATGGAGAAAAACGAAGATGACAAACATAAGATTAAGTAATAGTAAGATTGGATCATTCGATTCATGTCAGTGGAAATACAAACTAAGTTACATTGACAAAATCAGGTCGACGAAAACACCAGAACAATTAAAGATTGGAATTGAAGTTCACGATATATTCGATTTGAGCTATAAAGAAAACAGCACACCGGAAGAACTCGAGAAATGGATTAAAAGTCATAAAAAGTATGATGAATACAAACTTCACTTAGACAACTTTTTAAATTTAAATAAACATTTGTACAAGTTCCATAACAAGATTAAGCCCGAGTATGCTGAATTAAAATTGTACAATGAAGAGTGGAATTTCGTGGGAATCATCGACCGAGTTGACGTATATGGTGACAAGGTAATAATGATAGACTATAAAACTGGTAAAGAAAAACAGATTAAAGAATTTTATCAACAGCTAGCGTCTTACGTTAAATTGTTCGAAGATCAATATGGAAAAAAAGTCACACACTGGGGAATTTTCTTTAGTAAAACTGGTGGTTACATAATAGAAAAGGTGAAACCTAACGAAGTTGTAAAAGCTGATTCAAAAATCCATAAGTCGAGAAGTAAGATTTTGACTAAGATGAGCGACCCGAACGCGGTATGGGCTAAAAATACGTGGCTGTGTAGATGGTGTTCATACTACCCAGACATCTGTAATGGTAAAAATGACTAAGAGTATAAAGGATTTGATAATGCACGAGAATGCGTTTAAGATTTTAAAGGGAATATGTTACTTCCCCAAAGATTCGGTTTTTAGTATTTGGTCTTTGTCTAAAAATCTTGGAATGTATAATCACACTGCATTGTCTATTATGAATGACCTTGAAAAGTTTGAGTTAATAGAATGGACGAGAAAATCGTCCAAAACCACTCATATCTGTTTATCGGAAAAGGGAAAGTACGCGTTAAATTTGTTGGAGTACATCTATACCTGTATGGATAATATATATACTAAGTAATAATAAAGTTTATAAAGGGTGAAGGTTTATATATATAAATGGACACGTCTACAATTTTAAAAGATTTCGTTGGTCTTCCACAAAAAATTTATAACTCAGAGACACGTTATTTCGAACTAGAGACCACTAAAGAATCTCTGATTCGGACTCTGAAAGAGTTAAAAATGAATTATATGAAACAAATAATTTTAGAAGTCTGTGAGAATAATCAAAAAAAGTTTAAAAATGAAACTCACCGTAATTCAGAATTGAATGCTAGGTTAAAAATGGACGTAATATATTTAAAATTAACCACCGATATAACCAACGTCAACAATTTATTAAATGATATTAAAGCAACATTAAACCTATTAAACAATACTCGAGTAGTATACGATAGGATTTTACAATTCACCAGTAAATCAACCATAACAAATGATTTACGCTAATCATAAAACATGAAAAGAAAATACGAATTAGGCAGTATCGCCGGGATTTCGTCCCGAACTAAAGTTAAATTAAGAGTATTAGGAAACAACCAAGGCAAATCTGTGTATGGCGTTACGTTACCACGACAAATTGCTTTGGGTTTCTTAGAAATCGACAGCTTTCTAGTCTACACGAGTGGATTAGGAATAGTATTAGAACCTGCAGCCCAGGAACAGTAATGACAAAAATATTAACGTGTGATAACACAACAATTTTCAGACCAAATTTCAGTAATATAAGATTTACTGGCGAATTCTCTATAACAGATAGTCCGCGCTATGGAGTAACGACTCCACTATTTCCAGGCATCGTGACTTGGAAATGTACTAGTTGCAGAAACATTTTACCAGTTAAAGATATTACTGCACTACAATTAGACTTAGTACAAACAAACAAATTTAGAATACCTTACAATTCTGGAGTATTATACGTTTGCCCCTGTTGTTTTGAACCATTGTACATTTTTGGTTTAGGGGATATTGCAATTTATAATGACAGAGAGATAGCCATCATCAACATGTGTAATTGGCTAAAAAAAGAATACGACAAACAAGAGAACGAAAACAATGGTTAAAATAAACGAACTTCCATATAGGATTTTAGGATTAAGCGATAGTCCTTTGACATGTACTGGCTTTGCCACATGTACTAAAGAATTATTAAACGGATTATCAAAAAACGCACACTTAGACGTACATTACTTGGCACACAATTATTTGGGTCAGAAACTAATGCCAGGCGTAGAATTTGAAGATGGCACTAAGTTAAATTTCAAATTACACGGACATGGTATGAGACCATATTGTGAAGATGTAATTGAACCAGTAATCAAAGATCTAAAAGCTAACATTTTCTATGTATGTTTAGACACGTTTATGTTGTGGCCATGGTTCTTAAATAAAAACTTAACACCAGCTAAAACTATATTCCATTTCCCTAGTGACGGTGCGGGCAATCTTCCAGCACAAGATGAAGGAAATGATTGTATGAGAATTTTACAAAAAGTAGATTTACCAGTTGCAATGAGTAAGTTTGCACAACGTCAAGTTAAGGAAAAATATAATATGGAAGTTCCATACATACCATTAGGCGTTCACACATCTAAGTTTTTTCCATTTCCAGCTGAATTAAAAGCTCAAAATAGACAACAGATGGGATTATTTACTATTAACTCAGTAACTAAACAGAAAGTTCAAGTTCCAAACTCAGTGTTACAAAACAAGTTTATCATTGGTTCGGTGTTTAGAAATCAACCGAGAAAATTCCCGGATAGAATAGTTAAAACATTGAAGGTATTATTACACGAAAAGAAAGTTGAAGATTTTATTTGTATTTTACACACTGACCCGACAGATTTAGCAGCACCGTTTAACATACAGTATTTAGCTAACAGAGAAGGAGTTGGTCATAAGATATTATTTACTGACATGACGTTCTATAAAGGTCTTCCATCCGAAAAGATGGTTAACGTTTATAACCTGTTTGATATATTTTATTTGCCAACATCTGGAGAAGGTTTCGGTATTCCATATCTCGAAGCAATGTCTTGCGGGATTCCGATCGTAGGAACTAATTATACAACTATCCCAGAACTGGCATTAGAAGATGGTCAATGCGGAGAAGTAGTAGACTTAGTTGGCACTGAAAAAGATTCTCAACAAATTTACCACAACGGTGAAATCACTGGATCGTGGACAGTTGAAAGAGGATTGGCCGATGTATTCGACGCAGCAGACAAGATTTTAAAACTAAAGAACAGTCCTGGTTTGATTGAACAATACGGAAAAGTCGGAAGAGAAAAAGCAATCAAATTTTACGATTGGTCTGTGTTGATTCCGCAATGGGAAAAGTTAATATTAGATTTAATCGAAAAATGATGTTTCATAAATAACAGACTAAATAAAAATGAGTAAACATAGATTACTATTAGTAAACCCATCTGAAAGAGAAATTCTCGAATGTGCTGGTGACAGACCGCCTTTGGGTTTAGCATACACAGCCGCTAACACAATCAAACACAGTTACCCAACTAGGATAATAGATCTAAATCACCAATCAGTTGGAGATATGTTTAGACTAGTCGCAGACTTTGAACCAACACACATTGGAATTGGTTTCACCACACCACTCGCTTACCAAGGTATGAATTTAGCTAGCAGATTATCAGAAGAAACAGATGCAATTTTAATAGCCGGCGGAGCACATCCTTCGGCATTACCAAAATCACTAGAACAATATTTCGATGTAGTTATCAAAGGCGAAGGTGAACAAGCAACATTGGAAGTATTATCTCAAGACATAAGGGGGATACACCGTTCTAGATTAATACCAGACATAGACGTCTTACCATTACCAGCACGATATTTATTAGACATGGATAACTATGGCGTCGAACAGAACGGACAACGTACGGCCACTCTGATAACTTCTAGAGGGTGTTATGGTAAATGTGGGTATTGTTCTAAACAGGTGTTCGGCGGATCGGTTAGAATGTTGTCACCGGAACGAGTAGAAAGAGAAGTTAGACAATTGGTTGAGCAATATGGTTATAACTCATTATATTTCTTAGACGATACATTTACTGCGAGTAAAGACAGGGTCGTTGATATCGCCGACAGAATATCTAAATTTGATTTAACATATAGAATAACAACTAGGGCTGATAGTATTGACGAAATGACATTACAAGTACTGAGAAATTCGGGTTTATCAATGATCAGTCTCGGAATCGAACACGCTGACAATGAAGTATTAGAACACTCAAACAAGGGTATGACAATAGAACAAAATCGAAAAATAATTCGAGCCGCACGAGAAATGGGAATTTATGTCAAAGGATTTTTTATACTAAATCTCCCTGGAGCGACTAAAGAAACGGCTTTAAGAACAGTAGAATTTGGACAAACCGAATGTGATTCAGCAGATTATTATCCACTAACATTATACCCGGGAACTAAGTTTTGGCAAAACCCTAATCGGTTTGGAATAACTAAACTATCTGAAAGTTTTGATTTCACTCAAGCTGGCAAAGAACAAAAGACCACTGGTGATTTCAATGCAGTTACAGATAGCATGACATTAGATGAATTATTAGAAGTAATGGAGACAATTAAAGATGACTAAAATAAAACTCGTGATTGCGTATATTGTCCAGAACGAAGAGTTTTGGATGCCGTTAAGTTTAAAATCGGTATTACCAGTCGCAGACAAAATTATTATCATAGACGGATTTTCTAAAGATAAAACCTTAGAAAAAATAGACGAATTTAATGACGAAAGAATAGAAATACATTCGATCAGATATAAAAGTGAATTAAAAACTGCTAATGGTAAACAACGTAATGAATACATCAAAATATTAAAAGAAAAATATCCAGACTATTGGTGTTTAGTTTTAGATGCCGACGAAATCGTTAACGACAATTTTTATATGTTAAAAAAAGCACTCGAAAAGGCTGAGACAGACAACTTTACTCATTTCGATATTCACATGGAACATTTTATTTGGAACTTATCATTGGTCGATAGTATTTCTGAAAGACATTATGTTCCCAGAAGATTGTTTAAGGTCTCTGACGTTAACAAATATCCAACCGTGGAACACCCAATATTATCAGTCAATGGACAATTAGGTAAAATGGACATGTTTACGATATTTCATTACGGGTATCTCAACGGTGTTAAAGATGTTATGAAAAAATATCACAATCATATAAAAAAGTCTAACATACATTCGAAAGAATTTTTAGATTCGTGGAAAATTTGTCATGTGTTGGGATCGTATCCAGTAAAAGAATACACAGGAACTCACCCAAAAGTTATTAAAGATTTTTTTGGAATATGATAAAAGACAAATATAATAAATTTATATGTTGGAAATTTGGACATTGTTACGATATAGTTTTCGAAGTATTAAAAAAACAGGGAAATATTGAATACACAAAATTGTATGCCAAATGTTCTCGGTGTCATAATAAGAAGGAAGTTTAAAATGAACGAAAAAAAGTGGAATGAATATATTCAAAGACTCAAAGTACCTAAAACCAATTCAGGTATTAATATAACTATAAGAAAAAGCGACATAGAGTTTATTTCTAAATTTGCTGATATTTCAAACAAAAAAATATTAGACATCGGCTGTGAAGAGGGTGCGACATTAGAACATTTTAAAAAACGGTTTAATTGTGAAATATATGGTGCTACTCTCGGTGATACTAATAAAGAATACATAACAAAATGTGATATGCATGAATTAGATTTTGATGATGATTCTTTTGATATCGTATTTATTTCTCATACATTAGAACATTCTATTTCACCTTATATAGTATTACACGAAATACGAAGAGTACTAAAAAAGGGTGGAATTGTTATTATTATAATGCCAGAAGAAGGTGATATTTGGACTTCTGTTAAACAACATTATTCGACAATGACATTTAGACAATTATTTAATTTGCTAAATAAATTATCATTTCGTTCTAAGATGAATTTCAGGAAAGAATATATGATAAACATGAGAGAAAATAAACGTGATATATTATCGATATGGACAAATCATAAAGGTACTATACAAACAATAAATGATAACATATCTTTAATACCAGTCCCGATAAAATGTAACATTATATTCGATGAACATAATACCAAGTTTACATACATCGACGTTATGGTCGCTAGTGATAGGGAGATATGTCATTTTCTGAATCGAACAGATAGTTTAACATAAAATATAAAAATAGGAAAAAGATGAATCACAGACAATTAACATTTAGAGCAATCGACAAACTAAACTTGTAACCTGGTAAAGTTTTAGACGTCGGTTGTGGAAGACAGACAGAAACTAAACAATACTTTGAAGAGAAAGGATTTGAGTGGAGTGGGTGTGATACAATACCACAAAAAGACGAAAATATAAAAGTTTGTAACATGGAAGATTTAAACGTATACAAAGATGAATCATTTGATGTCGTGTTCGTTTGTCATTCGTTCGAACACTGTATGTCACCCTTTAGTTCATTATACGAGTTTAAACGAATATTAAAAGACGGTGGTAAACTACTATTAAGTACTCCACTATACTGCACAGAACAAGTTTTATATAGAGACGACGATCACTATTTCGTGTTAACTGGAGAACAGTTAGCTAAATTATTACATACTTGTCGATATAAAAACATTAACGGATGGGAAGAATTGCAGCCAAATAAAGATATTCCTAACAGCAGTCAAATAATGTATGCGGAGAAATAAGATGAAATACGGAAAAGAATATTTCGAAAATCGTGGCTTACACAAACATTTATTTTTTGAATTCGTGAAATGGTTACGATACTTAAACGCTGACGGAATACTAGAACCGCGGTTTATGTTTTTAGGTTGCGGTTTAGGACATAGGGTATATATAGCGAGTTATTATGAAACACTTGCTCACGGGATAGATTTAGAATATCCAATAAAAAATACACCATACGATAGAATTAAAAAACAATTGGCGTTCGGTGATATAGCTAAAGACGAAACATTTAACTCAATACCAGACAGTTTTTATAATGTTGTATGTGCGTATGACGTGTTAGAACACATGGACGGAATTCAACAAGTTGAAAATACTCTAAAAAACATGTATAAAATATCTAACAAATATGTTATCATAAGTGTTCCAGTTATCGGTGATAAGAACTTAGAAGCAGATCCAACTCACAATATTAAAAAATCGTTAGAATGGTGGCATTATACGATAGGCAAAGCGGGTTTTAATATAATAGAAACTCCGTCAGATTGGTTGTATCGACACCAAATCATATTGGGCGTCAAAAAATGAAAACTCCAGAATTATGCAAAGGGTGTTACCGTTGGGATAAATGGAAAACAAAATGTGTATATTATTGGAAAGATAAAGGAAACGTCTATTCGACATACAACGATAACAAACCATTTTGCCCGAGTAAAGTTAGAGACGAAGAGGAGTTATTCGCACTAAGTAGACGAAGAGAAACATTATTTTTATAGGAGATGATTATGAAAACAGTTAAAGAATTAGAAAAAGAATATTGTATTGATATTCAAGTTTGCTCTAAGAACAGAGTAGGAGAGTTGTGTTTGTTACTACAATCTCTAAGGACACAGAGTTTTACCAATTTTAACGTGTTAATATTAGACGACGGGAGCACTACACCAAATACGTCACACGACATGTTTAATAAAGTTATACACAGAGTGAAACAAGAAAAGCATAAATTGTTTATGTTTAGAAATGACATGAGTGTTGGAGTATGTAAAGCTAGAAATAGATTGATCGAAGAATCTAATAAAGAAAACACCGGAGCTAACTTATTTTGTCGTCTGGATGATGACGTGATTTGTGAATCAGATTATTTAGAAAGATTAGTTCGAGTAATCGACATGGGTTATGATATGTCTTCGGGGATTACTCCACCCGCAGCAAATCCAGAGTTTTTAAGAAGAGCTGAATTTGTCAAACCGATTATTAACAGATTACACTTCGAACAAGATGGTAATGTTACAGTAGTTGGTGACGATTGTGGACATAGTTATTACGACGACACAGTAATCCCAGCCCACCACTTGAGAAGTTGTTTCATGTATAAAAAAGAGGTTACCGATTCAGGTATAAGACACGAATTGGGGCTAAATTGGTTTAGAGAAGAAACGTTCTTTAGCGCTAGAGCAATCTTAAATGGTTTTACTATGGCAGTTGATACGATGGCCAAGGTTATTCATTTAATAACTCCAAGCGGCGGTTGTAGAAGCGTGTACCCTTTAGCTAACTTAGATGAAGAAAACTTTCAATCTTGGATGAAACGAAAATTCGAGAAGCATGGTGATTTCTTAGATGAATACGAAAAGAAAGTTTTAGTTAAACATAAAAAGATTATGGAGAATCAACAATGAAAATAGAAAATATAACAATATTAGGACCAGCATTCACACAAGACGGCTATGGTAGTCATGTCAGACAATTATCTTACGCAATAAATAAACATCTTCCAGTAAGATTAGAAACAAATAAACCAGACGGCTGGGAACACCAATCATCACAAGAGATGATAGATATGTGTAATAGAAATTTCAGAGGAGATGCTACTGTCTTTATCGGGCTTCCACATTTTTGGGAATTGGCGTTATCAACTAACCCTAAAAACTTTGTCGGGTTTCTAGTTTGGGAATGCGACAAGATACCTCAACAATGGGCAGACATTTGTAACGATGAAAGAGTTAAACAGATTTGGACACCGTCTAAATTTACTAAGGAATCTCTTGTGAAGTCTGGAGTACCAGAAGATAAAGTATTCGTAGTTAGTCACGGAGTTAATTTAGACAAGTTTAAACCGACCGAAAGTCCTAATAAGAATGATAAGTTTACATTCCTGTATTGTAAGGGCTGGGTTAAGGGGTCTACTGACAGATCTGGTTTCCAATATTTAGTAAAAGCATTCAGTGAAGAATTCGGGAAAGATGAACCGGTTAGATTGATAGCTAAACTAAACCAAGCATATCTACACCAAGGTTGGGACTTCAAGATCGAGTTAGATAAACTAAACTTAGACTTAGAAAACTCGGCCGAAATCGGTGCAATACTAGAAAATGTACCATTCGATAAGCTGTTAGGTATATATGCAATGGCTGACGTGATGTGTGTACCAACATGTGGGGAAGGATTTGGTTTAACTTATGCCGAATCTATGGCCTGTGGGGTACCCTGTATTGCTACAGAGTTTGGCGGACAAACCGATTTTGTTACTAAGGACAACGGTTGGTTAATTCCTCATGGAATGCAACCGGCTAATGATGGTGTAATGTATGAGGAATGCTCGTGGGCTAAACCTGACATCAAAGAATTGAAGAAGGTTTTAAGACATGTATATAATAATAGAGACGAAGTGGCTAACAAAGCTAAGAAGTCTTTAGAAGATATACAAACCTGGACATGGGACAATACCGCGAAATTGGCTTTAGATGCTTTATCTAAGCTTTAATTTTTCTTTTTTTATTACCTTTTTATTTCTGTAAATATATCTTAACTTGAATCCTTTATAAATGAATTAAAACCTTTAATCAAATAATAGAAACCTTTATATACTGGTAATGTTTATAATCATATATGGAAACAAAGGACATAACAAAAATGGAACAACTAAAAAAAGAAAAAATTGAACATGATGTTTTCATGGATGTACATCGTGAAGAAAGACAATATCAAAAAAAGATTGAATCGCGAACAGCTTGTATTATTAGATGTTTGCCTACTGGAGGATTTTAGAATGGAAGAATTAAAAATATTAGAACAAAAACTCGAACAATTCGATTACACTTACATGATGAGTGACGATCATCGTGTTTGGCAAGCTGGAGTAGATCAAGAAGATTTAGTAAGAGCATTAATTCGGAAAACGTTAAAAGAAAATCCTGGATACAAACAACACGTAAAAGACTTAATATTAAAACACAAACCTGAATACGGAACTAACTTTATTGAAGAGGACGAAAAATAAAATGGGAAACATTGAAGAAGGAATAGTAGAACAAATTGTAAAAATTTGTAAAGAAAGAGATTTAGAAGTTGGACAAATCGTTGATTTATTACCAGACGAAGAACAAGAAGAGTTATTAGAACAACTAACAACAACGTGTATCTGTGGTAATACCTTCGAAGACGATAGCGACATTGAAATCGGAATATGTAAGGATTGCAGATGAATTGTAATGTTAAAAGGTGCAGAGGATTCAGAAGTCTAATATACTACGACCGAAACGTTTGTCCTAAACATTGGATTAAACACTGCGACGACGATGATAAGTTCGATTTGAAGAAGGAGTTTGGTATTACAAAATGATTGAATGTAAACACCCAATAACCAAGGTTAGAAAGGCACACAAGACAGATGGCGGTGAACAGGTTTACCGTTGTTTAGAATGTGATCACACCTTTACTAAAATAAAATATAGGAGGACATGAACAAAATGGTAAGAACAACACTAAGTAAGATCGGAGAAGCATTATTCTACGTATCATTACTCGTTTCAGCATTGTTTACTTTTGGCGCTACGATAGCTGCATACTTTATTCTGAGATACACAATATTCTATGCACTACAAGATCACGAAGCATCAAAAAGCAAGAAGTAATACAATACGAGTTAAATACAAGCCCATACAGACATTCTTTTCTTTTTTATATATATAACCATAGCTTAAAATATATTGTCTTAAATGACACAGGATTAACCACAATGATAATAGAGAACAGAAAGGATAAAAAAGAATACGATATCAGTGAATTATTAGAACTTCCAGAAATACAACAACTAATAAAAGACAAGAAAGATAAACGGAACGAATATTTCCGAGAGTATTATAAAAAAAATAAAAAAAAGAAAAAAAGTAAAGAAAAAATTACGCCTGAATCTTCAGGGTAACTTCTAATTTTTCTTCTGGTAACATCAACTTAGCTTCATCATTATCAGCGCCATTTTCTGGTTCTGAAATAACAACTCCAAATGCAGTTAATACATCATATTCTGAAGTACCAACATTATTACCATTATAAGTCAAGTCGTCTGCTTCTGCATCTTCTTCTTCAAGTCCAAATCTTTCTTCTGAAGCATCTGCGTTAACTACAATAACATTTCCATCTTCGTCTGTTAATGAAACTGCACCTTCTAAGTCGAAAGCCAATTCATAAACAACACCATCAAGATCAATTGTTGCGGTTAAATCAGTTAAAACAACATAATCGTTGTCTTCTTCATAGTATAAACTTGTACCATCTGAGTAGATAACATTAACATTTTCGTCATCAACTTCTAAAACATCGTCGTCTGCTGAGATTGCTGTTACTTGAACGTCAACTCCAGCTACATCGATTTCGTCGAAGTAAATTTCTAGTTCCACGTAATCAACTTCGCTAACTGAATCTAAACACAATGTAATATATTCGTTAGGGAAAGATAGACATTCTGAAACTGCTAATGCTGTAACATCTGAATCTAATTTGTTAAATTTCTCATCTAATACTAATGAAATACTTAATAAGTTAGTTCCATCGTCTTCAATGTTCCATTCCCACATTTCTGCTTCATCTAAATAGTCACCAGATTCGATTGTCTGTTTAGCACTTTCACCTAAAATCAACATAGCTGAACTATCTGATTTAGTGTCTTTGTTAAATAAACTTTCGACGTAAACTGTAAGACCATTAACTGTTTCAGTTTGACCCTCGCTTACTATTTCTGTTAAACCATCAACATCGATAACAACTGCTGAAGAACCAACATCAATTAAAGTTAGTGTTTTTTCTTCTACTGTTACTGTATCATCGACAGTTACATAATTAGACTCTGTTCCAAGGTATGTTAACTCACCAGATTCTGCGTTTACTATTTCCATATCAATTCCTAATACTGAGATTGATAACGGTGTTTCATCGCTAATATCTGTTAGAGCAACATCATCTTCAAATGTGTAAACATATGAAACGGTGTCTCTTACTGAACCAACTAAATATGGATCAGCTCCAAATTCGTCTTCGAAATCTGCATTTCCTGAATAAGCAACGAATAAATCGTCACCTAATACCACAGACTCTTTTACTTCTATTTCTTCATCATCAAAGGTAATTTTTCCATCGTATAATACAGCTAACTCATTATCATCTAATGTTTTAGAAATACTATCACCAAGTGAATACTCCTTTGTATATTCAACAACTTCATCGGTCTCTTCTGTTTCTGTCACTTCATCTGTTGTTGCATCGTCGGTCACCTCATCGGTTACCGGTTCTGTTTCTTCGGAAGTTTCTTCTTCTTCTGAAACTTGATTTTCTACTAGTTGTGTATACTCATCAGAGTTTTTATATTCATCTATTGAGGATTCTGCTGCATTTGCGATCGCGTCACTTAGCTGATCTTCTGTGTATGTAACTTCTTGTTCTGTACATCCACTGATCATAGCCATAGCCAAAAGCAAAACAACGATTCCAACAATTGTGAATTTTGTTTTTTTTGTAGACATTTTATAGCCTCCTGTGTATTTTTGTATAGTAATAACTATACTTTGTTATTTATAAACTTTATTATTTATAAAAATTATATAATTTTAGTACAGTTTTATTGCACTACTTGTTTTCATTCTTAATAAGACATTTCCAACGATCATTACGATACTAAATATTTGTAATGCTACGCCTGAAAGTAATCCTGAATCGATTAATGCGGTTGCTACTGTTGCGATTGCAGCTAAAACATTAAACCAAAACGTCCAACTTTCCCATATCTTTTTAACTATAACTTCTTCTTTTTTTGCCATTATTATTCCTCCATCATATTACTGATTGAATTATTACAACCACAACGGATGTGAACACTGCTGTTACGACACCAGTAGTGCCGATAATTTTAGCTAATTTTAAACTATTAGTTTTAATTTCCCGTTCGTGTTCTGCAACTTTACCGTTAAGTTGTTTTAGATGTTCACCAATGTTTTTCATTTCATTCTTAATAACTGCGACATCTGTCGTCAAGTTTATTAACATATCTTTGTTTGTCATTCCACTGTTTCTCATTTTTTGCGTCTCCTATATTAAAGTACTTTTTTGTGCCCACGAATATTCGTTGTTAAACGTCCACCAGATATCTTTATATTTTTTCATATCATTGTGTGGGACTTTTTTAAATGATTTCACACTTTCATTATACCAATAACACCAATCTAATACATACCATTGATCGTCATCGGCTAAATAAATTACATATGCGTGACCGACTTGTTTCTTTTTGTTACTTGGATTCTCAACGAAACCACAACATACCTTTACCCGGTAACTCGGTACACCAGCAATCAACATCATACTAGCTAACAATAATGCACCATCTTCACAATCGCCCTTTTTAGTTTGATAAGTTTCTTCTGGTGTTTGCCAATATTCTGCCTGTTTATGAGTAACGAAATCGCCAACATATGTTAAACGTTTTTTAACGTATTTTAACATACCTAACGCGGTATCGTCGTGTGTTTGTTTTTGTTTACTTTTAGACAATTTGTCTAATATATGTGATTTGTTAAATATTAAATTTCTTACATCTGCAGTTAACTTGCTTGAAACACTGTATGTAATACTATTCTTTTTCCATTTATTATTCCAATCATTAGCAATTTTTTCTAGTTGTGTTTTACTAGTTAAAACCAGTAATTCACTGACAAGTTTACTATTTTCGCTAGACAACTTTTCAACTTCTAATAATGAATCATCATATAACTGTTGTTCTTCATCGAACACCAAATCGTAAATCGTTTGTTTTATTTTATGTATTAAGAGTTGTTTCATTTTATTTGTTACTCGTGTCTATGTTGTACACGTACCCCATGCACGAAAAACCTTCGTCTGCTGGCGTTGTCACGACTATTTTCCATGATGCACTTGTGCCAGTCGTCGAAAAATAATGTGGTCGTTCTAGTACAGAAGTCTCGAAGTCACTATCGTTCGCGCTAAGGCTAAGAGTCATGTTAGTGTATGCTGAATTAGTATACCCAGTCGTAATGTTTGGAAAAAACAATGCTGAGTATGCTGTGTCAGTGTTAACCAACGTTTGTCCAGTTACTTGTATTGTACCAGTTACTCCGCCACCTTGAACATACCGTACTTCTAACACCTGCATTGAAGCCGTTTGTGCTGCACCAACATTAGTTTGTACTCCAATAAAATATGTTGCACCAAGTCCCGACAAGTCTACTGCGCCAGACCAAGCTGACCATTCTGTTCCTGCAGTCGAAAATGAACGATAGTATGCGTTCTCTGTTGCTGCATCATAATAAATTTCGTATAATGTGTTAGAAGTTACACTTGAGAATATTGTGCTATAAGACGACGGTCCATCTGCTGCGATAATTCTTCCAGTACCGCCAGATGTTGTTACTGTCCCAACATGAATGAATACTGTACAATCTCCGTCAGTTAACTTGAAATCTGTTACTGAACCATCAGAAAATACTGTATTGTTTGCACTACCAACTGCCGGCAAAGCTTCAGAAGATATCGTTAATATTCCACCACTTACAGTAGTAGTGTTTGATCCATCTGATACAGCAGCTTGTGAATTTGTCCACAACGTTGTATCTAATGCAACGCCAGGGAATGTGTCATACAAGTTTGCAATGTATGTTACACCATAATCTGAACCGGCATTGACAGAATCTCCACTATCATAATCTTCTGAACCGTTTCTTACTAAAATTGAATATTGTCCACTTTCTTCTCTATCAGACTCTGCGTCAATTAACCATTTTAAAGCAACACCTCTAAAGTTAGATCCTATAGTATCTAAAATCCTGTCTATGTCCGCGGCATAAAATATTTCGCCGTCAGTTTTTGGTAAATCTCCAGCAGCCATTTTAAATCGTATCTCCTGTTGTATAATTATTTTTTATCATTATTTATTCTCCTATTTCGAAGTGTGGTCTTAATTCACCATTTACTTCTTTTGTCATCAAATCGTTTCTTAAATTTAATATTGAACATAATTCCCTAACCCTTCCAGCCATTTCTTGTTGATTCATTACTATAATGTGTCCAATACCATACATACTTGCAGACCATGGATAGTCTTTAGCTTCTAATTCGTTGAATACGCCAATATAACTACCAAGCTTGCAATGTAATATTTTTTTATTTTTTTCGTCGATTTCCATTTTAATATATTTGAAATGTGATTTGTACTTGTAATTCGTTAGTGCCGTCAAAATTTATTCCAACAAAACCTTCGTAATTCCACAACGTTCCACTTAACGATGCTCCGCTGCTAAATATTCCTATTTCTGATATTGATGTTCCGCTTAGATCGATAGCTGCAAAGTCTGTCGTGTAAGTAACATTTTTTTGTATTGATGAATCTGTCGATGCGAATGCATTTCTCTGATATTCGTTGTCTAATAAAACTGTAGATGGCGAAAACGCAACGCTACCACTACCCAACGCACAATACGCCGGTCTATTAACCACTGAACCAGATAACAATAAAGCTAACCCGCTTAGTCCTGAATCTACTATTCCCATTATGTTTCTCCTCCACTTACTTGAAAAGCATAACTTTTAGCAAAGCTTCCCGCCAAGTATGGTTGTGTCCCAGTAACGACTCCAAGTCGGCCGTTGTCTGGGTGTGCTAATATAAACTTACTACCGATATCCCACGTTTGTGCTGTCCATGAGCTAACGATAAAACCAAAACTACCAGTTCCCGTTTTTAATCTAGTGATGACATCAGCCGAGTTTACATCAGCTGCTTGTAATTTTTTAACATCTAAAATCAACTGTTTTAAAGTATCGACAACATCTTTCAACGTGTTGCTAACTGTTACTTTTATAACTGATTCCGAAAATACTGTAGTTGAATTGAATTGATATTTAACTGATGTCATTGTTAACACTTCGTTAGAAACATTGTGGTATGGTAAATTTACAACCGCTGTCTCTCCCGGTGTTAATAATGAAACACCTTTTAATTGCAAAGTCCCTTCCTTCTTCGGATCTTTGTTTAATGATAACTGACTTTGTACTATATCGATCGCTGTGTTAGGATCTTCTATATTATTATCTTGAATTACTTTACTACGTTTGCCATACTGTGAAATACTGGATTCATCCTGACCTTGTTTAATTATTGGTGAATTTCTATAATAGTCCATTGTTATCGTATCACCAGAAGGTGGCATGTTATCGCTAGCAACTGTTCCAGACGTAAATATAATCAATTTATCATTAAAACTTACCAAATATTGTTCAGTTGAACCAGGTACTGATACCATTTCGAAAACACCACCAGTAAAGATACTACCAGCAACATCGATTGTTGTATTGTATGGACTATATTTTAAAGTGTATTCTGAACCAGCTCCATCTGAAGTAAATATTTCTCGTATCGCCGTTAAAGTCGAACCGCCGAAAACCCAAACATCGTTATATATTTCGTTTCCAGATGTTTTGAATTTAGCATTCAACGTGTTAGTATTATTAAAAGTTAATCCGCTAGATGTCGTTTCATTTTCTTCGAAGTGTAAATCATTATCGTCATCTACATAAAATTTGAAATTAGATAATTCAGCTAATTGTTCCAAAGCATCATAGACGCTTATGTTTGAAAATGTAATTCGTTCTAATGTAGTAGTAGTTGTGTTGACATTAACTCTAGTCAAACCACCTGTAACGTATTTATCGAAAATATCTATAACAGTCAAACTAACTTCTTGAGTATTATAAACTTCGGGTTCGACTAAATTATCCATCAATCTTGACGTTCCATAATCCAAACCGCTAATAGTTAATATTTCAGTGTTTGGTTTCCCAGTATATTTAATATCTCTAATGATTGCCGTGATGATCGTCTGTGTTGGTGGAGTAACATCTTCTTCTGCTTTGATTGTTAGTTGTTCTCCAACTGTAAACTCATCATCATATATACCATCGAAATTATCGAAATCTATTGACCATGTTGATGCTGCACTAAAGTCCGATGTTTTTTTAGTTACCTTAATGTTTTTAGCATCCGGGTATTCTGTACCACCTTTATCAATTAGAGTATATATAACCATTTTAGTATGAAATCATCGTGCTAAGTTTTGATTGTAATGCTTCTGCCACTACGTCTGCGTCTAACCCGTTGACATTTTCAATTTGTACCATCACACTCATACCACTTAAATCACTCTGGTTTGGTTCTGATAATTGAAAATTGTCTGGAGATGTTTGTAAAAGTTGTTCAGTATCGCCACCTTGTAATAAATTGCCCGCTTGTTGTACCATCACACTCATACCACTTAAATCACTCTGGTTTGGTTCTAATAATTGAAAATTGTCTGGAGTTGTTTGTAAAAGTTGTTCAGTATCGCCACCTTGTAATAAATTGCCCGCTTGTTGACCAAGACCACTCATGCCGAGTGTCGCCACATTAAGACTTGTTGCTGGTATTGATTCTGAAAAAGTACCAAGAAAACTGTCAGATAACATATCGTTTATGTCTTTAATAATATCATAAACGTCTGTTAAAGCATCGGAAACGATTGCTAATGCATCTGCTAATAAAACAAATAAAGATAAAATATCTTCTAAATATCCACTTTCTATTAAAATGTTCACCATTCCCACAAAACTTTCTAGTATATTTCCAGTAAATGTTGCCATGTTAGAAAACAATGATGTAATATCGTCCTTATTATCAATCAAAAAATTAAACATTTTTTCAGTAGTTTCTTTTAATAACTCCCAATCCAACTCTTCAACAAATGTTGTAGCAGTATCAGTCACTGTTTGTAATGCCCCTGCAAATGTATCCATTAATCCAGTGAATACTTCACTTTCAGTTATTGTATTTATAAGAGTTTGAAATTTTTCAGTCAATGGGGTAATTACTGGTAATAACTCAGTAAGAATAGAATCACCAATGTCAGTCATTGCGCTTCCAATTGTATTCTTCATTTGGTTAAACAAATTTTCCGATGTCCCAGACATAATTTCGAATTGTGATTGTGCCATACCAGTCGAATCTGAAACACTTTCTATAGATGCCGCAACGTCGTCGGACGCCGCTCCTAAAAGTGGTAATACAGCTCTTAATGCTTCTTCAGAATTAAACAATTTAGCCAATGATTCTGTGTCGTCACCAACAACATCGGCCAATGATTCTAATGTTCCAACAAGACCCAATTCTTCAATTGCTGCTTGTCCAGATTCAAAGCCTAGAAATTCTAACGCCTCTTGCATTTCTTTAGTCGGCTTAATTAATTTAGTAAGTGTAGAATTTAATGCAGTTGCTGCTTGTTCGGGACTTGCCATTACTTTAGTCAATCCAGCGAAAATTCCCGCTGTTTCTTCTAATGAAACTCCCATCTCACCAGCACTAGCAGAAACTCTTGGGAATGCACTAGCCAGTTGATCCATCGTAGTTTGACCCGCAGCTACTGTTGCTGCGAATACATCAAATACTCTACCAGAATCTTCAGCCTCTATACCGAACGCAGCCATAGTTTTTGTACTTGCTTCGATAACAGAAGATAATTCAGCTGAACCACCTATAGATGCTTTAGTCGCTTCTTCTAAAAATGCAGTAGCTGTTGCAGTATCTGTAATACCAGCGGAAACAGTTTGATACAAACCAGCAGCCGCTTCTAACTCTCCACCGGCTAATCCAAATTCAGATGCTAAACTCTGTGTCGAGTTAGCTAATGCTTCCATGTCTTCATCAGTTCCGACTAGCAATGTTTCTACATTAGACATCGATGTTTCAAAACTAGCAGCACTTTTCACTGCTTCGACTCCGAATATGGTTGCTGCAACACCGACAGCGGCAAATGCAGTTCCAACAGATAATGCAGCGGTTGAAAAACTTTTCATACTCGATTCTGCTGAATTAAAAGTAGAACTAAAGTTATCGACAGCGTTGATTAAAATATTAACACTAGCAGCTCCACCAAATGCACCTAAACTTACCATTATCTTCTTCGTCCTCTTTTTCTTTTAGCTTTGTTTTTCTGTGCTGCTTTTTTCTTTTGTCTAATGTCATCGTTATGTTGTTTTATTAACACTTCGATTTCCATCATAGTTAACTGCGGTATATTAAAAAAATTATATCCTCGGACATGTAACATAGTTATTAAGTCCGACTCATTTTTTATTCTTTTTTTGATTGCACTTCTTTCATCGCTTTATTCAAAACTTCTTTTTTATTACTGTTAAATTTAGATTGTTCCCAACCAGTACTGATTGCAAAAATCGCTTTAACTATCGCATCGGCAAATTTTGGTTGCATTGATTCAATCTCTGACTCTGTATACTTTGGAGTATGACAGTGTTTTAAAATTAATTCGTCGTCTTGCGATTTAGACGTGTCTTTTGATTTACTTTCAGCTACAACTCTTTGTAACTCACCCTTTTTTAATGGTATAACCATTATGGTAGGTTTATTGCCATCGTCGACTTTTAAAGTCTCTAATACTACCTCTTGTGGTAGTAAATTATTGTTTTCGTCTCTTAAAAATAACGTGTCTGTTTTTTCTAATAATGCCATGTCTTTACCCTCCTAAAGATAAAAAAATAAAAAATAAAAAATTACCAAGCGTTGTATTGCTCAGTAGTATCTGCAACAACCACGCTCGCAGTTTGCGGAATGATTGTTATTGTTTGTTCGTTTACACCTTCAATCGGTGTTGGTGAACTCATATCGTCTAATACACAACCGCTTAAACTCATAAGCATGCTAGCACTTCCAGCTCTTGCTGTGTCGTTAACTTCGAATAATACGTTGAACTTGCTACCAGTTAAGAAATATGTGTTATACAATGTTTGTGTCCATTCAGTGGACTCATCTAATGTTAAAGACAACTCGTAATCTCGTGTTGTTGGTATTGGTAACTCGATAACTTGACTTCCATTTAGATAATGTCTAGCAACTAAGTTGTTGTTAACTGTAAGACTAACATCTTTAAGTCCATCAATTGTATTTCCTGATTCTAAGTGAACTTTGAAATCTTGCCATTTATACGGTCTACTAGTATCTTGTGTGATTGCGGTTCTTTCTCCTGATCCAGCTGTTACATTTTGTGCGATGTAATTAACTTCAACAGTAGCCATTTCTCCTTCTGCAGAACTCACAGAAAAACTGTCTACCATACAACCTACCACTGTTCTTACAAAATTATTACTACCGGGTTGTGGTCCCATGTGAGAATCTTCGATTGTAAAACTCGTAAAAGGATTCTTTGTTCCACTTGTTGCATAATTTCCGTTATCTGAATTAACTTCGCTAATCACGTGTGAATAGGGTGAAGGTGATCCAGCATCAACATTACTTCCTAAAGCAAATGCTAAAAATTTCCAATCTTGTGGATATATCGATAACGTTCCCGTTACGTCTTTTGTACTATTTTCGAATTGCGAGACATTCCTATCCCCAGTTCCTGTATATCTAATTCTTTCTTTAGTTACAGTTTCGTCAACCTCGTGGTTTTGTACCAAACCAGGCCAATGCAATGTAGTCCCTAAGGTACTTGCGTATGTTCCAGATTCATAAAAGAATCCTACATAATTTTGATCACTAATCATATATGCCATTTTTATTTTCTCCTATTATGTTATAACTTGATAATTTATATCAAAAACTTTACTTTTTATACCGTTTGCGCCGTCTTCATCAACGTTTACTGCCGAATTTATATTAAATCCCCATAGATTTTGTTCGACAGTACCTTCGCCACTATCAAATTGTTTAGTCCTCAGAGTGGTATATAACTCTTGAGCCAATTTGTCTTTTTCTTTTTCGTTTCGCCCCCAAACTCGTACCTCGACTTTCATGTTAACAAGACTTTGTTCGCTTGCTAAACCTAATCTCCTAGTCGAGAAATTGTTTTGTTTGACGGTGATATGTGGATAGTTTACATACCTAGATGGATAACCAGTTACCACAAAGCTACTATTACCACTTCTGGTCGAAGTAATCGGATCTGTTACTCCAGATGCTATTACGCTCCTTAATAATAAAATAGAGTCTTGTATAAAAGTTGCTTCGTTTACTGTCATTTTCCACCTGGAATATAAAATCGCACATGCGATAGATTGTTACATATATTAATATGATTATTACATTTATAAACCTAATTTCTAGATATATATTTATAACGCAGATTTAATCTCGTCTTCGATAAATTCTTTAACTTTAGATTCTTCTCGATTCGCGGTGTTACCAAAATGACTTCTTGCTGTAATCTTAGACGTACCAAACTCTAAATATACGGCATAATCTAATGGAGAAAAAACTTGAGCACTTAAATCATCAGATTCACTTCGTATAGAATTTTGGAACCGACCAGTGTCGACCGATTTTGGTTCTGCTCGACGACCAGCAATACTTTCGACAACTTCGCTTTCGATAAATAATGCAGCTTTAGTTATAGCAGTTTGAGTCGCCTTTAACGCTTCAGAACTAGATTTTGCTAATTTAGAAATCGCTTGACTTTCGCCCTCGATTTCAATGCTAAAAGAATTTTTAGCCATTATACTTCACCAATAAATGAACCAGCGTTTAATACTCGAATAAAACATTTGTAATATACGTCGTCTGGTCCAACACTATAAACCAAGTTACCATTATCGATAATAGAATAGTTAACAAAATTCGGTGAACCTACTCCAATCTTTGTATATCTGTCTAAATCTGTTGCTAAACTACCAGCTATATACAACTTAGAATCGTCAAATTGAATTTGACCTTGTGTTAATAACTTAAAATCTTCGCCACCAGTTGAAGACGTGACAGGGAATCGTAACCCGCTAATATAAATATCAGCGCCACTTTTAGTTAAAAATGCATCGTCATAATCTGCTCCAGAATAAGATTCTACATAGTACTTTAATCTAAGTACTTCTCCATAGTCATTAAAAATTCCAATGACATCATCTCGTAAATCTGTTCCAAAGCTCATTTTTTATTTTTAAGAATTTGCTTTAAATAGTTTTATTCTTCTACCTAAAATTCTTAATTCTTCTGACAACATTTTGTCTGCACTTATACGTGAATTAGAAATATTAGAATTTCCACCTTTAGAAATCGATAGGTCTCCTAATTTGACATTACTAACATCTGTTCCAATAACTTCTAACACGCCATAAACGTCGTACATTGTCTTGTATAAAATTGAGTTGTGATATTTTTGGTCGATACTAACACTTCCGATAGTATAACCAGTTCGTTGTTCAATATGAGAAATGGCTCTTTCTATAATACCATACATATCAGTTCCACTTATCGATATCGGTACATTGTCTATTAACTTCTGTACTTCCGCTTGAGCGCTTCCTAGATTCCATAATGTTGCCATTTTAAATTATTAAATATATTTAGCCGAAGATAGACGACCCAATATTTCCTTTTTAGTATCTCTCTCGATATTGTACTCGATGTCGATATTATTATCTACCATCCAAGCTTTGATTTCTTTTTCTTTCCAACTTAGCTCTGGTATAATAGAAAATTTTGTTTTACTTTTAACTTGTGGTTTTGTTTCTTCGATATTATCTAAATATCTACCCAGTCCAGATTCAACTAACTTTTTAGCATCATGTTCATTCAGATATTCGATTCGATGAGGTCCATGTGACCCAGTGTATTCAATTCTAACTTTTTTCATTTTATCTTCTCCTATTTTGTATGGTTTCTGCCCATGTATATGACCGACTGCTATCGTATAGCCAACCAGTTGATGTGTTTAATTCTGACGTTAAAGATTTAGCTGGATAAGCAGGATCTCTTTTTGAACTAGAGTTAGTATCAAAGTATATTACAAACCATTTTGTCGAGTTAACTACTAAATCAGTTACTGTCTTCCACACGTATTGTACAGAATCAGTTGTTGTCTCTTTATAGTATCCAAATTCTATTAAGTTTACTACTGGCGTTTCGATTGCAGTATCACTCATTAACAAACACTGTGCCTGTACATATCTAGATTCGTTTAAATTAGTTAACGTTGTGTTTTGATAATAATATGATGACCAGTTGTAAAATGATGTAACCTCGTTTTGTGATAACGATCTATTGTATATAGCAACTTCGTCGATAGTACCATTAAACTGATCGATAATGTGATCACCAGTATTAAAGTGTCTAGCTCCAATAAAAAATCCAGTGGTTGATGAAACAAATCCAGCGTGCCAAGTTTCACTATCTTCTAAATTACCATTCACATACATAAGAACATCAGTTCCATTATATGTCGCCAACACGTTATACCAACTAGTGTTGAGTATTTCAGTACGACCATTCAAAAATGTAGATCGATCTGTACCATTTCCTATTCTAAAATCTAAAAGATTATTATCCCTAATTCTAAAATAAAATCCATCGTAAGTAACATCTGGAATACCAACTGCGATGATTGATTGATACGAGTCAGACTCGGATTTTTTAATCCATGCTGATACTGTAAAATCTCCTGATATATTTAATGCAGGGTCTGTAATATTTATCATTCCATTATCTAAATCGAATGCTGACGCATTTTCGCCACTAAATACTCCGTATGTCGAATTAGGACATATCACACAAGTTCCATTAAAATTTCCTTGTTCATCTACAAATATATTGTAAGTTTCTCCAAGAGTAGCATTATTATTTAATTTATAATATGATACTAATGATGTATCTGTAATATTAGGTCTTAACAAATCCGCGTTTCGTATTCTACAACTAAAATTACTCGGTTTATATATTGTTGACGTAAATATTCTTCGATATTCTACGAAATTTACACTAGGTCCAGCATCTATGATAGACGTTGTAAAATTACCGACTGTCGCGAACAGACCAAAATCAAATATTTCTTTTACGTTTGTTGGTGATAATGTACGATCCCATAAAGCGACTTCGTCGATTGACCCGTTAATTGATACGGTCGGTGACGAAACATAAAAAACATTAGATGATTTTAATACTGTAGAACTATTTAATAACGAAGTACCAACCAATGAGCCATCGTAATAAGCCGACAAATATGTGTCATTCGTACTAACACATACATGATGCCACTTGTAATCAAAATTTGATCTGCTAGGAACACTAAATGAATATGTAGAATCTGCAGTCCCATATAAATCGTAGTCTTCATATCTAACTATATAATTTATATCTTCTGTATCATAATTATAATCAATATGTCTAAATCCATAAGCACCAGACGTGATAACTCTTGGATACATTAAGGTTGAATTACCAACGATATAAAACCATGCACAAGTTGTAACATTATAACCACCGGTTTTGTTTATTTCACTAGCCCCGACAACAGTTAAAGAATCATCATCATTATCAAAATCATATCTTTCGTGTACATGTATTATATTAGCAGATGGAGTTAAATCATAACCATTACCGCTAGTGTCTTTTGCATCCTTAGTAAATGGATAATTTGCAACTAGTCCAAAATTTAAAATATTAGTAGTGTTAAAATGTACATTTACGAACTCGATAGTGTCATCTGGTGATATGTTATATGATTCGTACAACGAATTTAAATCCGCAGTAATTGTAAATACAGTAGAATGAAATCCAGTCTTATATTGACCAGTGTTAATATCGAATTCAATTACAGATTCTGTTGATGGATCATAATATTTTATGTCGTCAACAGAGCCGATGTCATTATAATTATATATCGGTACACCACGTTGTGATAAGACAGATTGTTCTGCTGTTGATAATGATAGTTTTTCAATAGATTCTGTTGTCAATGGTTCACAAATTAACTGTACTTTATCGTTAAAAACAAATTCGCAATTATCTTCTTTTTCGTATACGTTTATAACGTAATATCCTAAAATACCCCCAGTTGGTATGATATATGTGTCTAAAATTGATTGTTCGGAAATAGAAGTTTTTTCTATATCTACCCCATCATCTAATTCGATGACAGGATCGATGTCTATATTACCATATTGTGGTTTGTAAGTATAATAAATTTTTCCGTTATATTGAGTAACGTAATTTAATTTTTCGATGTCAGTAGAGTAATCGAAAATTAACCAACCATCTTGTATTGATGTGATGTTAGTTTTCTCTTGATTGACAGAATATATAGTTCCTTCATTCGTTACATCTAACTCTGTGTTTTTGTTACGTAAATAACATTTAGAGTCTTGATCTTCGGGTGTCCAAGTAACACTGTCTTTAATACCAGACGATGTAATTACTAAACTACGTGTTAAATTTCCCTTTGAATAATAAATGTCTTGTGAGATAATATATTTGTTATCTTCTTCTTCGTAGTGTATCTCACTATATTTTGTACCACGTTGTTTATACACAGTTTTATAACGACTGTCTGACAAACAATATGGTTGCCATACACTTTCGCCGAGGTTTGAATAACCTTGTTTTATTTTTAACATTCCGTCATTAAAATATAAATCATAATCTTTACTTAATTCGTTTGGTATAGTAATTAATGCAGTGTCCTGTGTTATATATATTCCCATACCGCCAAACACGATAAGCGCAATTAATGCGTAATTAATAATATCTTCTTTTTTCATTTTATATACCTATCAACTCTGTAATATCTGCAGATTCATATGGCAATGCGTAACATTGATTGTTTACATAATCTACAACGCCTGACGCGTTTAAACATTGTCCGTATTGGTTTACTTCATAAACTCTAATCGAATTTTGGTCGACATAGACCTTATCTGATTTACTAGAGTCGTATAATTGTAGTACATCATCAGCCGACAATGTTTTATTAAGTATAATTAAACTATCAACTGTTCCGTTCATTGAATTATAAGCAGTAATATATATTTGAGTTTTGCCTAAATTTATTGCACCGTCAACAAAACCTGATGCGACTTCGTCTACACCATCATAATATATCGTTGCATTTTTGTCTGTTTTATTATAAGTTAAACAAGTAAAATGCCAATCCCTGTCTGTATAATTTCCTAAACCATAGTTACCTATCACTATATTAGAATTATTTTCTGTATCAATTCTAGCGTATATTTGATTAGTGTCGTGAATACCAGTAAAATGTAATCTAAATCGTCCTAAAGACCCGTTTCCAAGAGTAGATAATGATTCGTAATCTGTATATTCGTCTTCTTCTAATTTAGACCAAATACACATCGAGATGTTATCATTCGACAAATCTAAATCTGATACAGCAGAATGCAAATACGAGTTATACCCGTCACAATAAACACCTTTTAAAATCTTCCCATCATATACCCAATCAGTGTTAAAATCTGTCAGTGTATTATCGCCAACGATATCGTCAGTTTGACTTTCTTCGAATGGGTAATACGAAATAATATTATCTTCCATCCCAGATAAATCGTAATTTTGTGGACCAAGACCCAACTCTAAAAACTCTGTATCCCAATCGATAGTGTGATTAAATACTGGGATCGTCCAATTTCTTGGTCTATATGAATTATAAACATAAGTAATTTCTTCATCTGTCAATGATCTATTCCATATCATAAATTCGTCAACTGACCCGTTAAAATCGTTAACTTGATTACCGTTAGCTAATAAACCGCCAATTAATATTTTAGCGTTTGAATCAAAAACCTGAGTTACTGTTTGGTTTAACACTGTTGTCACATCTTCCTGTTCACCGTCTATATACATTTTAAAACTGCCATTATTAAACACGAAACCGATATGATGCCACTCGTCGTCTCCAACATCTGTTGTCGATCTAAATAGTTTTTGAGCTCCGATTGTTCCAGTTTGTTGAACTCTCATGTCTAATTTTGAAGGGACATTCCTAGAATATACCATATGCCATGAACGTTGATTGTTACCGAAATCGAAATGTGAAACTGGACTACCGCCAGACTGAGACGGTCCTTTTGTCCATGCAAATACACTTAATTGTGTTCTGTTGTAACCAGTCTCTGGATAATCGGGAATAGTAATATAATCATTTTTTCCATCCACGAGATAACAGTCTTGTATTTTACAAGCCTCATACGAACCAGAAAACTCTGTTCCGTCGTGAGTAGAAATACTATCTTCAGCGTTATTTTCTAAACGATACCATGCTGTTAAGCCATCGTAAACACTAGAAGTAGAAATAATTGGTGCTCTTTCATAATTTTCAATGCTAAATATTGTGGCGAATGTCCACGTTTCGTTTTCTAATGCATCATGAACTATTGACCACGAGGGTATAGTCGACAATCCAATGTTTCTAATCGAATCAGAAATTGGAAAGCCAGAAATTATACTAATAACTAATAAAAGCAAAATAAGTATGCTTAATAAAATACAAAAAATTTTTTTGTTAACTTGTTTCATTTTATGCAATTGTATGCTTGTAAACGACTGTCACATAAATCGTATGTGTAGTAATCCCAGCTGCACAATGCAGTCTAATAGGAACAGTGCTTAAATCTGAAAAGTTGTCAAACTCGATTCGTTTAGTACTACCTAAATTAGCATAATAAAATTGTGCTTGTAATACCCCATCACTATCCTCGTGTGCGGGATCTCTCTCGTTTGCTGTACTCGCCGTAGCTTTTCGTAGTAAAGTGAATTTTGCGTCAGCGTCTGCTGCTACTGAATATACGTATAATGCCTGAACACTCCATTTAGTATCACGGTTTAGTGTTAGTGCTTGTTCATAGTCATCTGAACCGTTATAAGCTAATGAATATGTTTCTGTAAAAAGTTGATAATCTGATTGTCCCATTGTTTGTTAATCTCCGAAATGTTTTTTGTTTAAATATATATAAAAAAATAAAAAAAAGAAAAACCCAGCTATATTTATACTGGATTTCCGTCTGCTTTCCATGCAAACAGTTTTGATGGATCTGAACTTTCTACTCCGAATGATCCAGCTTGTGTGTAAATCAAACCAAATGATGTTCCTAAAGCCCCTGATCCAGCGTTAACCGATACTATTGGTGCGTCGAAAAATGGTGTTCCGAATACTACATCTAGTTTACTTCCAGCTCCTGTTTCTCCGGTAGCTCTGAGGGTTGTAGTTTGTGTCCATGCTGTTGGACTTCCGTTGAGTGCAGTCCGTGGCATTCTGTGAACACCTGCTTCAGAAATGTTAGATCCTTGTATATCACCTGTTGAATAAACTTGAGCTCCTGAGATCATTACGTCTCCAAACACTCTACCTGCTTCTACACTTCCTGTTGCGAATACATTCAATCCTGATACATGTGTTGCTCCAATTACTGTGTCACCAGTCACGCTTGCGTTTGCGTAAACGTTGTTTCCTGATACATGTGTTGCTCCAATTACTGTGTCACCAGTCACGCTTGCGTTTGCGTAAACGTTGTTTCCTGAAACCATTACGTCTGCTACAACTTTGTCTGCTTGTACACTGCCTGCTGCGAATACATTAGTTCCGCTTATGGTTGGTGTCGTGAATGATGTTGTTGCATATATAGTTGTACCACTAATTGTTGCTGATTGCACACTAGTTGCACCATAAACATTAGTTCCGCTAATAACCGCTGTTGAGGTTACTGCTTGATTTACTTCTTCAAATCCTAATCCGTCTGTTGTCATATTGTTTTACCTCCTAAAATAAAAACTAAAAATCAAAACCCCAATTAAGAGGTTGTGATTTTTGCAATTGCATTTGTTCTTACTGCTTTTGCAGTAATTCTTTGTGTAATTGCTGCGCCTTTACTATCTAATAAAGGTAAATCGAAATTCTCAACAGTTAAAGGTCTTTTTTCTCCAATTACGTATGCAAATTCTCTGTCAAATACGTATGATGATGTTGTTGTCATACCAGCATTTGTTGAAACTTTATATACTTTCATACCGTAAATGTTTCCAATAAAACCTCTTGATAACATGTCGTTACTTCCAGATTTATCCACTTCTGTAAATGTGTCAATGTTTCTAATATCGTTAGCAACTTCCATTCCTAAAGCAAATGTTGTAGGATTAAAGTCGTTATCTTCTAAATATTGCATTGCTCTTGTGATGTTTGCAATAGTAATTGCAGCTCCACCACCAATTGTATTTGCAGCTGTGTCTAATTGTGTAACAATTAGTGAGTTTTCGTTTTCAGCTAATCTTTTTCCAGCAACTCTAATGTTGTGCTGTAATAAATTAAATTGTGCGTCTTCTAATAAATCTTTAGTGATTCTAATTGAAACACCGTATTTTGCAGGTCTAATATTTATATTGGTGTAATCAACTTCATCCATTTCGATTTCGTTGTACTCTCCAAGTTGTCTAACCTGTAAACTATCTGGTGTTGCCAAGTTTAAATCCAAACTTGAAGCTGTAATCTGTGATGGACCTAAATACATCATTGCTTCACTTCGTGGAATTAAAGCTTTCTCGGTTTCCTCGATCAACATTGCGTGGATCTTCTTAGGAATCAACAGTGAACCCTCTGTACCTTTTGCAGTACTTAAAAATTCTTTAACATATTGAAATTCTGTCATTTTTTTCTATTCTCCTTTTAATAAGCCCCGATAGTTACTACTGTGTAACCTTCAGAACCTGCACTTGTTACAGCTCTTCCGATCGGTACGTTTCCGCCTGACCATGCTGCTGCGTCAATGTCTGCAACCCCATCAGTTCCGTTTGTAACTACTGGTTGCCCTGCTGTTGTGTCTCCGTATGCTCCTACGATACAATCTCCAGCCCTATGTACTACTACTAATGCTCCGCTTGCTGCGTTATGCATTGCGATTCCAGTGAATGCTCCACCGCTTGCACTTACTGCAAATTCGATGTCTGATCTTACTAAACTAGTAGCTCCTGAAATGTTTACTTTACCTGTTGCGCCTGAGCAATATACGAATTGTCCGCCTGAAATTACTTCTCTTGCAATTCCACCTAGGGTTCGTGGTACTCCGCCGTCTAATACAGGTTCATATTGTGTTGTGAATGCCATTTTTTAATCCTCCATTAATAGCTACCGCTCTGGTTTGGCATTTTCCAAAATGAGTATTTCCCATTTGCCATTTTTTCCATACAGTAACCGTTAAAATCTTCACCAACTTCTGCTGTTTCAACTACACTCTTAGTGACTGTTTCTTCAGCTTTCTCGTCTTCTTTTGTTTCTTTTTCTGCTTCCTTCTCTTCAGCTTCTTCTTTAACAGCTTTTAATTCTGCTAATTCAGCTTTCAGTGGAGCAATTTTGTCTTCTAAAACTTGAGCAATTGATTCTGTTAACTTACTCATGTCAAAAGCTTCTTGCTTAGTTTCTACAACTGTTTCAGTTTCAGTATTTTCTGCAACTGTTTCAGTTTTTACTACTTTTTCTTCTGTCATTTTACTCTCCTCCGAATAATTTTCGTTTAATTCTAATTCAACGTTTTCTGCACCGGATTTTAACGCTTTCGCGTGTGCTTCTAGGTGTGTTCGTGATGCAGTTTTTTGTGTTGATGTCAAATCAGTTTGGTCTAATCTAGCCAAAGCAATTTTCAACTGTGGTAAGTCCACTGTTGTATGCTCCATACCAGATTTTACACCAGTTCCATGATGTGGTAATTTTCTCAAACTTATGAGAACTGTTTTCCCGTCGTCATCCTTTTTACCACTAGGTAATATAATTGCAAATGCCTCGTCTGGCAATTCACTAATAAACTTTGTATCCCAAAGTGCTTCTGTGTTTGAAGTTTCTTCGGTTTCAACAGTTTCTTCCTTTTCTTCTTTTGTTTCTTTTTCAGTTTCTTCTTCAGATTCAGTTTCTTTCTCCGGAGTTTCTTCGGTTTCTTCTGCGTCTGCAATTTCTTCCTCAGTACCCTTTGATTCTTCTTCTGTATCTTCAGTTTTTGTTTCTGATTCTTTTTTAGGTTCTTCTGTTTTAACTTCTGATTCTTCTTTAGGATCTTCTTCTTTTTCTTTAACTTTAAAATCTCCAACACTTTCTAATATTGGTTGAATTCGTCGTTTATCGCTTTCAGTTTTAAATTTGTCCATCTGTTTCAATGTTTGTTTCATAGATGTTCCATTTACCCCTGGTGTTGGTGTTGTGCTAAGTTCCATGTAATGAATCCCCTTCGCTATAACGAAATCAGAATCCTCACTCTCCTTTACTAACTTATCCACCATAGCACCGATACTAACTTCTTTGATCCGACCGTCAGATATTCGTTCAGTAATCTGACTTCCGTCCTCTTTTACCCAGCCACTATACGATAAACCAACACCGTTTTCGTCAACGACGAAAGAAGCTTCTAAAGTTCTGCCAATAACATTATCGGTCTTTGAAATATGATCTTTTAAAATTGGTTTGTCTGACAACTCAGCTGCCGTCAATTTAATTTCTTCTTCGGAATACATTATTCCGTTTTTACTAAGACCTGGTCTTAGTGCAATACCTTCAACATGAATAACTCTTTCTTCTATCATTTTAGTTATCCTCTGTTACCTGTATATACGTTGTAAAAATTACTGGAACGTGTTCTGCTACTATTATCATTCCATCTTCATCAAGCTTAACTTCTTTCTTTTTTTCGAGTTGTAAGTCTTCGTTGATAATATCAGTTGTTTTGTCTGCTTCTTGTTTTAAATCTGTCATTTTAGAATCCTCCGAGTTGCCTTTTTAATATTATTTATTTTTTAGACGTTATAAAAATTATATATATAATATAGTTAAATATGATTTATAAATGTAATTTCTAGATATATATTTAATCCTCAGATTCTATATACCTTAAAGTTATTTTAACTAAATTATGTGGTGATGTTCTTACTTCAATTAGTAAGATGTCGAACAAACACATTTCTGCGACACTATGTAAATACACTTCTTCGTCATTCCCAGTAAACGCTTTTTTCCTAATATTATATTCCCTAGTTCCTAAAATTGATTTGTGATCGAAAACTCGAATTCCTTTCGTGGTCTCTATTAATATATTAGCAGACTTGTCTGTTTCCACGATTACACTTTTTAATATTCCACGAATAAGTGGTGTGTCTATGAATACTTCGCCAATGTCTCCGCCGTTTGCTCTTACTTCTAATTGTTGTATTTTCATTTTTTAATTTTTATTAGTATGTTCATACCACTCTCCACAGTATGTTACAATATTATCATCATCTGCTGATGCGATCTCAAATCTATATGTCGTTCCAGATTTCAAAATGATCTCACGGTTTCTGTTCACAATTCCTTGACTGGATGCCTTTGAAGGCGTTGCTCCAGCTAGTCCATTACTCTGAGAATAAATTATTGTTCCAGGTACTGTTACAGATGGATTCATAGCTAAAGTTGCAGCACTTGTATTAGAACTATTACGATTATTATTAAAAGGAGATACAGTTACACCACCACTAACGGTAGCATCTTCATATATTATCATTTCAGTTTGTGACGTACCTTCTATTTCAAACGTCATATGTAACCATTTTGCTGTATTTGGAGTTGACACCGAAAAATCGGCCGATACTCCACTGTCTAATGTTTCGAAACTACATACATAATAATGATCACCACTATGAATTTCTTTATGCTCATATTCAATTGTTGTTAATGCATGTGTAACACCATCCATGCTTACGGGTCTAACAGTAGAATCATTAATTCGCGAATATAAAGTACTCGCTGTTATTAAACCGTATTTTTCATCTATATTATCAGTTGTACCTGAAATGAATTGTGCATCTATAATATTCCCTACAGCGTCAACTACTTGGGTTTTTTGCGAGCCATCTGTTTGATTCGTATCAGTTGATAATCCACTTTTGTTTATATCTACAGTATTAGTAACCGCGACTGAACCTAACATATCTACTGTATTAGTAACAACCACTGAGCCTGTCATATCAACAATATTAGTGACAGATACTGAGCCTATCATGTCGACGACGTTGGTCACGGCAACAGAGCCCAAAATGTCTACTGTATTAGTAATAACCGCAGAACCTAAAACATCCACTGTATTAGTAACTGCAACAGAACCTAAAATATCTACAGTGTTAGTAACCGCAACTGAGCCAACAACGTGAACCGAACCTAAAATAGGAACCCCGCCACTGGCAATGTTTACAAATCCAGCATTTATCGCGTTGTCGAATATTTCGTTACCAGCACCGTTATAATTTACAATACCAAAATAACTTCCGGCTGTTAATTTTAATCTATCCCAGCTGACACCGTTGTAACCCATCAATCTAGAATTTGTATATAAACCAGTAATAGAATTAACTCGAGAATCTTGACCACCATCAGTAACGCCGGTATCTTCGCTGCCATTGGTAAGAATAACTCGTCCGATTATAGCACTACCGGCGTGAAGACCACTAACATTAACAACTCCGACCGCGGTTAAACCAGACTCGTACTCGATGAACTTGTTCATCTCTCGATCTTTCTCTGCTGGACTAAATACCATTAATCACAACCCCCGTTTACATCTTCGATAAATTCTAAATGTTGTCGTTGTCTGTGAGTTCCTTTTCTTGCACCACGTGGACTTCGATCTTCTTCAGTCTCACCATCACAAATATAAGCCTCAGAATACATTAAATCGTTTTGAATACCAGCAACTTTTAGCTGAGAAGGTCCCACTGTTCCAGAACCCGTATAATCTGTCCAATCTCCGATAGCGACCACATCTTCTTGGTCTAATGTTGGGTTTCCGCTGTGACATTGGTGACTAACATCTGAAACACCGATAGGCACTGCATATTTTTTTCGACACCTGGGGCAAATTCTAATCGTCATTTTTTGCTAAGACCTTCGATAATCGGGACGAATCTACATCGACACTGTGGGTGAATTGGAAGTACACCACTAGCATCTTTAATCTCGTAAACCATTCCATTCATTGGCCCGCAAATATCACACGTTCTTTCAGACAATGCTGACACCCATCGAACTTTTTCTACGTCTCTTTTTTCATAAACTTTTAAAGCACCGTTGTTGCTCAATCGAACAACTTCAGTCCTTGCAATCATAATTGGTCTAAACTTTTTAGACAACTGTGTTTTAGGGTTTCCATCTGCATCTAAATCTAAATCGCCTTCTTTATTCATCTTTAACAAATCTGCCGGTTTAACTTCTCGTTCGATTTGTTTAGCAATTTCGTTCATTGACCAGTTGTTAGTAATACCATCATTTAAAACTACTCTCAATGAATCAATTTGTACAGTTGATAATTTTCCAGCACTTGCTTCGATTAAATTTTTCGCCCTAACCAAATCAAACCCGTCCTTTTTAATTGAATCTAAAATTTCTTCAGTATAATCTAAATAATTGAAATTTACAAACTCGGAAATCGTGAAATCTTTTGCATCATCAAACTGGTCAAAAGCTCCACCCTCGTGAACATGACATCCACATAATTGTTCTTGTCGAACCTGTGTCGGTACGATAGGTTGTCGTTCTTCTTGTTCTCTGGCCCTTTCTTCTTCTGGAGCTTCTTCAAAACTTACACCTATTAACTCACCCACAACTTTTTCAATCTCGATTCTTAATCTAAGATCTAAATCAGTTATTTTTAAAATTTCTACTAACCTAGTTAATCTAGCATTCTTTTCTGACGTTGATGGTAATCCCCAAACAAACTCTGCGTCTGCATCAGCAAAACCGTTAACTTCTAATATTTGTTTAAATATTTGTTCTTCGATAACTTTTTCTAATTCTTCTTGTAAACTTGAAACTCGTCTTTCGAATGCATCTAATTGTACATCGGCTAAACCTTCCGATACGTTACCATCACCCAATAAAACTTCGGGTACTTGCACTGTAGTGAAAAACATTCTCCAGTTGTCTGCTAACACCGGTTCAAACTTTTCTGATATTTTACCGTAATCGATAACGCTTAACTCAACAAATGGACCAGTTGCGAACTCGGTCTTGTTGTTCATATATTCTAATTCTTGGCCAAACGTGTTAACATCGTCTTCAGTCGGCTCAATAGGGTCTCCATCTGCTCCCTTTCCACCCAACTTCGCCCATAATGGAGAATTTGCTTTTCGTTTTATCAACGTAAACATATCTTTTCTTGTACTGAGAATGTTATCAACGATAGGAAGTGTACAATTTACAATACCTTGTCCGTATGGACTAGTACCAACCCTGTTAATATCAAATACAGCGACTTCAGCAACATCAAATTTAATTGGATCTTCTTGTTTAGTTCCGATCACCTGACAATATCCAACTACCTTACCTTTATTATCTTGTCTAATAAAAAACGTAGTCGGTTCAATAATCTTATATTCTTTTACGTCGCCCTCTTTATTTTTACCAATTTCTAAACCCACTGTGCCCGTAATTAAGGCTGTTGTGATAACGTTGTCTAACACAGAATGAAATTGTGTGTCTTTCATATGTTTGTTAAGAAGGGCTGAAACACGTTCGTCTTTTGAGGTGACATGAAAACCTGGACCCAGAATAAAATCTGTGTATTTATCAACAACAGCCTTAATAGGACCGAAAGATTTGTATAAAGCGAGAACTTGATCGTAATCAAACGGATGTTCACGAAGATCTTTACATTTTTTTGATGCTTGAGTAAAAGGAGTTTCGACTTCGTTTAATTGAGATTTAAACTCTTCTTCAACAATCTGTTTGTCTCGTTCTTTTTTGTTATAAATTATTTTGTATCTGCTTTTGTTTGTAACCGGAATTGCAGTTTTCCGCGTTTTAGAATCTCTAGATATTATATTAGAGAGAAATGATTTGTTTTTAGCCATCGTAAGAACCTCAAAATTCAGTATATATTATATTAGTAAAAACAATTTATAAATGTAATTTCTAGATATATATTTATAATTGCACAAATAGCATAAAATCACACTTTTTCATAGAATAATACAATCGACGACCGAATTTACCTTATTGCAAATCTACCAGAACTAGACTTTCGCCGTTCTTTCATTTTGGTAATACCCAAACAAGCTAATGCTAATGAATCACAAAAATCGTCGTGATAACCAGCACCTTCAGGGTGGTGACATTTCCATATGTCTCCCTTGACCTCAACCTGGAAATCCATCATCTGTCTAATGAACCTTTCTTTTTCGGGACTTTGTTTTTTTGGTATTTTTAATTTTGGTTCTTCGATAACTTCACCTTTAAAAATCACTGGGTGTAATAACGAGTGTAAACTTTTAAACATAAAATCTTTACCTTGTGAACTCATATTATATCCGATAATCTGAACCGGTAATCCCTTGCATCGTTGTCTAAGCATACTAACTCCCATGTCTTGGTTTCCAGTACTATCACACCAGATTTTACGCAATGAACCGTTGTATTTATTGTTGATAATATCATAAATCTCTTCTACCTGAGACGCATAATCAACACCGCTGATTTCTTTCCACATGATTATTCGACCATCTGCGTCAATAACCGTGAACACTGTTGAATCGTATTGTTTACCCCAATCAATCCCGCCATATAGTTCATAAGCTCTACCATAAGTATCGAACACTTCATACTCAGTCTCTAAATCTATCAATTTCTTATATTCGATAAACTGTCCCTTACCCAATACCCAGATTAGCTTGTATTGAACCTTGTACGCATCCGAATCTTCACTAAGGTTAAGCTCTCGCAATTCCTTATCGATAGACTTTTGATAATTCTGATAAATAGTATCACCAGTTTTTTTGAACATTTCATCTCGTTCTTTGATTGTAACATCTACTGGAGAAACAACTTTAAAATCTTCGGGCAATGTTTCTAACATCTCCCAGAATCTACAACGCTTATAACCAGCAGTCCCGATATACAATTTGGTCGCACGTGTGTGCATACCCATGGGTGCGATAGTGTTATCAATAACATCGTCTAACAACTTTTGTGCTTCTTCTAAAATTATTAAATTCAGCGTTTTAGATTCTGTATTAGAAGTTGATGATGCTGAGAAGCAATAAATCTGTATTGGAATATGCCCAGGTGTTTCTAATAACAATGAATTACCGTTTGCTTCGGATACTTTAAACCCATAACCTTGTTCCATTAAATCTTTCAAGTAACGTTTAATTCTATCGAAATCTGTTTTACTCTGTTGATACTGTGGAGCAAAAATTCCAATATTAAAAAATCCGGTGTTGGGTAAATTAAACTTCTTAACTATCACCGAATAAAACATCGCAATATAAAGTACAGATATGACAAGAGATTCTGTCTTGCCACTCTGTCGGCTGAACTCTGCCGCTAGTGTCCAACCCTCGTTATTTACTACACTCTCGATTAGCTTATTTGAAAATCGCTGCTGTGATCTAAACAAACGTTTACCGAAATGTGTAAAACTGAATGCGTCTCTTGTCTTAAAAATCTTTTTTAATTGTTCTTCGTCTAATTTTGTGTTCTTATCTATTACTATTTCTGTCATCTTCTACATACCAACCTTTCCAAATTGCCGATATAGATGTAATCTCTATTTTTTACTCTCTAAACTTAACGTTTCATCAAAAACAATCCTGTCTTTAAACTCCGCTCGTTTACCCACATTCCAGTTTTGTATCGGTCTAATATAACCCACCACTCGACTAAATATTTCGCATTTAGTTCGTTTTAATTTTACTTCTTCCATTTTATCTTTGCCTCCCGATATATTTCCAATCGTAACTTAATCCATTATAAATTACGAGCTTTCTAACAATCCTGTGTGGTTCAACGTCGAACATCTGTTCTAAGAATCGTCGACCTTGCATAAGTTGTCGTTTTGCTTTACTTGAATCATGGCCATTAGCCTTCAGCTCGACCACTAAATATTTATCAGTGTAAAAGTATGCTATCAAATCCGGCATACTGTATTGTTGAATTTTACCATCAGGGTGCCATATCGGCTCTTTAATCACCCACGCCAAGTCTTCTCGACTTTCCCCTATCAGATGTACATGATGACACAGATAGTCCAACGATCGTTCGTGTGATGCTCTTCCTCGTTTAGTCATACGGTTTCACCATTCTTAACACATACTGCTCAGCCATGCAATAAGGCATCATACGTCCCAATCCAGCCACCCGTTGTAATGGACAATATAGTTTACCTCCACACATAACTCCAACTGAATCAACCCGAAATGAACCCCGAGCGTTGCATATACATCGTCTTACCTTATCATCAAGGTTGCTGAACTCGTTATCTGTTAATCCTAATTGTCTATGCTTGATTTTTAATCAATCTCCTTCTCAACTAAGAAGTCTAAATAAGCTTCCTGTTGCATTACCTCTCGTTCGATAGCTCTACTCGATACAGTAATGATTGGAACTTGACTAATTGTGTTGGTAATATCTGGGTCTAACTCCATCCTCATACTAAAATATGGTGTTAAAACTGGGTCGCCTTCAACATCTTTGTGATCTTGTCGATAAGCTAAACACTTAACGACTGCACGTTCGTAACGTTGTCCCGTTGGGTCGGTTTTTGGTAACATTTCGTAACCAACGATGTGTAACTGATACTCTAAGGTTCCCAGACCGTGTTGTCTCGCTAAATATAACCCGTTCTCTCCCTCTGTCTCTAAAAATTGATTCGCCTCTTCGTGTGTTAAAGCTTTCCATTCTCTAAACACCATTAATGCTAAATTACTCGTCATGTGACCAATACCTCCCGATTTCGTCATAAAAATACATGTGTAAATATGCGCGTAAGTCTGGATCTTCGACAGTCTCCAACGCGATTTCTTCGATCGTCAACTCTGATAACCTGTCCGAATCGTAATGGTGAGCTAATTCGTGAAATATTGTTATCATAAACTCACGACCTGAAGCTATCTCATACGGATTGTAAAAAATCGTTGATTGACTCGGCTCATAAAGTCCGCTTAGCCCGACTTTATAAAATCTTTTAACTTCTAATTCGGCCAAACCGTCAACGATATCATCTAAAGATAATACAAACAATTTGACCTCCGATAATATTAAAAAAAGTTTTAGAATTATATTGTGTTTGGATAGCGCACATTTTATATTTATAGTTAACCTCTTGATTTATTTAAATGTTATTTCTAAATATATATCTGAACGGTCGAATGTGTCTACACCGACTACTCTAAATTTTCCACTGGGTGCTTTTAATTCTAAGCGCGTCATTGTTCGTCCTCACTTTTTTCCGCGATCGGAACCAACGACACACTCTGCAACTCATCGCCTTCAAACGTCGGAACAATCTTAGCAGTACCATCGTCTAATTTGTGTATAGTTTCGCTAAGATGTTCAGTTGTCTGTCTAAAAGTCGCATCATATTCATGCGCATAATCAACCCCCATAACAACATCTGATTTGTCGAACTTCACCTTAAAACCGATATCTTCCGATAACTCACTCTTAATAACCCCATACAACTTCTTACAGTCCCAAAGCGCCTGTTGTATAATATTCCTAATAACTCTTTCACGAATCTCGACACCTTTATATTGGTTATTACCACCACGTCTGTTAAGTTGATTAATCGCCTTTTCCACGATATCGTCTGAGTTGCTAATAGAGTACATCGGCACTAACTTCTTTTTTACTTCTTCATCTACTAATTCTTTCTCTTTTGTTTCTTTCAAATTATATCACCTCTTTTAACTATGATTAATGACGCGGACACTTGCGGTATTGACGTGTTGATGTTTGTGATTCTTGAGCTGGTAATTCGCGATATTTGACGCACCGGCCACTTTGTTCTTTGTATGCGCAACTACCGTCTAATGAACAAATGTAAACGTTAATTCCTTCGCCGGTTATTTGGTGCAACGGGTCTTCAGATGTTCTACATGCTTCGATTCGGTCTTCGATTGTTGTCATTGTATTCTGTACCACGCAGCTTCTCCAGAGCGTTGATGATATAAGTTAGTCGATTGTTTTTGATTACATCGATGACACGTTCTCACGCTTGGTTGATATATTTCGTTATCGTTACTATTAGTAAATTTAATAACACTCGAATACACCCACTCGTGAAACCCTAACCAACATCTAACTGAACTCATCTAAACAGCTTCTCCCAAAACGTTTTCTTTCGCCGCTTCTTCGGCTTAACTTCCTCGGCATCTTCAGTTAATATAACCTCAATCAGCTCGTCTAAATTCAACATCAGCGGGTTGTGGCCGTTGTATGTCATCGCGCCTAAATTCAAAACAGCCATGTACGATTTTGGACTTGCTAAATACCTTACAACATATACACAGTTTAATAAAAAGTCGGGCCGAACGGTCACAAAATAATCGTTGGTCTCTAATGCGTTTAATCGCAATTCGTCTAAAATTTGTTCTTTTGTTAATTCCATAGTATCACCTCGGGGAAATAGCGGGACGATTATAGTCGCGCCCACGACTTTGCATGAAAATGGACCCACCAACCAGGTGAGACTATTAAAACGTAGTGAGTATGATTTGTTAGCAACTTCACTTGTTTATAAATATATACAACCATACTAGTTTATAAATATTATTATTCTATAGAATATACTTCGCTAAAATAGCTCAGATAACAATTGTTAACGGAATCCAAATGTACTAAGAAGTTAATACGACTTGTAATGCAGACAAATCCTGGTGTCTATATCTAAATGATAAAAGACCCGAAACAAAAATTATTGTGAATAAGCTGACTAAATATTTTGCGAATAACTTTTTGATGAATTTAATCATGAGGATCATCGTTTGTCATCTCTCACCCTCGCTCTTAACATCGTCCAAACACTCATCACATAGGTAACTCTTAGTCACCAAGCTGCTAACTTCCCAGTCGCAATTCTCTGCCCGGAACACGTTAACATATTGGTCAGGAGTGTGGACTGCTGCCCTTGCCCCACACACCTGACACGTTCCGTAACACTCTTTTGAAATTTTAGTAGAGTCTCCACCCAACAAATGAATAAATGCGAGTCTGTCGAAATAAGTAATCGGTACTAAGTTGCTAAGTAAAGTCGCCTCAACGAATTTCCCAGCATCTTCAAGCTCGTGTACCTTTCTAAGAATAATAAACTTAACCGCGAACATAAAGTCGCCACGGTCGCACTCTAACTGAGTTAACAATTGTTTATTGTCAACGTTTTTCATGTTAGAATGTTTAAAATCTTTGTGCAACTTACCGATAGTGTCGATGTCTTTGAAATTGATTCCTTTGATTGTTTTGTTGTCTTTCATTTTATAATTTTAATATTTTCTTTTGGTATATTGCCCCAACATAACACTTCCGAACCATCGAGGTTCTCTTCGAAGCATGTTAGTTTGCTATCGCCAGTTTCGACTTCTAGTAACACTCCACCTTCATGTAGTGTATCCCATCTATCTGGAAACTTTGTTAAGTACGAAAAACCAATACTATTAACTTTCAAACAGTCATTTAGTATTTTATTCACGTTCTCTTTAGTAGTCCAGTGGTATAACTTCATCTTTAACTCGCCATACTCTGTTGTTTTATCTTTGTTCTAACAGCGAATAACAATTCATTCACCGAACAATCTTCAACATTCTTTTTACTAATTTGTTTATTAGTTGCTCCGCCACCAAACACATCAGACCAACACTCTAAGTCAGTTGTTACTAACTCTAATGATATTCTACATGTTCGTTGTGTTGGTATTAATACCGATTTTCTTGAATCCAAATATTGACATTCTTGTATTCCATTATCCACACTCACGCTCATACTTTCGACTAAACATTTATCAGAAGTGATCTTCATATCACCAATGCTAACAACTACTGGATTATTATCACTAGTTGTAAACACATCAGTAATCATATTCATCTAGTTCTAAATTGTCAACGTCTGATTCTAGCAGCTCTTCGTGTGTCTTCTTAATAAGTCTCAATGTCTTCTCTGCATCTTTAACTCTCTTTAATGAAGTCTTGATTAAATCTACTATTAACTCTTGTGTTTCGTCTTTTAACTCATCTTGAGCTTTTCCTACTAATTCTTTTACTTTCATTTCATTTCACCTCATAAATATAATTAATTCGCAACTCTTAAATCTCTCTTCAACATATCGTTAAACATCATCGTATCATAGTGTTTATCATGACACTTTTTCGAACAAAAACCTCTAAATCCTAACCAACAGTCACATGCTAAGCAATAGTGCATCGCATTCAGTCTACCTATCCGCCGTTTAATCTTTCTTATCATATCTTCACTCCAAACAATTTCTCTAATCGTTCTAAATCATAACCATCAGCAATCAACTGATCTTTAATCCGTGGTCCGAACCTTTCCGCAAAACATTTGTCACAAACATCTAACTTCGCAGTACACGAGTCGAACTGACTTCCCCAACCGAACCCGAATAATACATGGCCAACGCCATTACATCTTATTTCTTTTGCAGTAAACGGCCTATGACAGTAATCACAAGTCGCGGAGTCTAGTGTTCTAACCATCTCAGTGTGTTTTACTTCTTTGTATGTTCTCATCTTTACCTGTTCTGCCACCATTCAATAATAGCACAAATCACGAGCGCTATTAAAGCATATACGAACGAAAATATCGCTAATACTATCACGCCCCAAATCGGCGATGTTAATACTACAGTTGATGCAAGTATTACTATTAGCCATATGTCTATCATTTCATCAACCTGCCTACTAATAATACTATTCCATATACCGCAAGTAATATCACAAGTATCGCTAATCCAACGCCAATGCTAATCCAGAACGGGCTCAACACCCACCACCAACTCCAGCCGATGTGTCCTGTTAGTTTAAGTCCAATAAATAGTACGGTTAACATGCTTGTAAAGCTTATCCCGCCCGATGTGTATGTTTCTTTAGTCATTTTGATTTTGCCTCGCGTCCGATTCTAAGTATAATAAATTATACAACGAATTAAATATTTGAGTGATATTTTGTCTTAGAATAATGCATTCGTCTACCTCTTCAGTCATTTCAATTATCTTATTACCCTTCACTGGTGTCGCGTTTGTGAATTCAACCAAATTATCAACAGCATCATATGATATCTCTGAGTATAAACCATTTCATGTTCATTCACCTACCTCAACATCAACCACACCATCATCATCGCCAAACTCTTTAAACAAATTGTCTAACACCTTCGAACTAGTCGTCTCGACCGCAACGTTCAAATTCACGCTCTTTTGAACATTCGGATAAAACTCTTTCTTGTGGTTCAACATCATGTCATGCAACATCTTCTTCTCACGCGGATCCTTAGACATCTTAGCCATGTCGTCTAACACGCTATACGACATCTTTTCTAAAACATTCCCGTTCATGACCGGCATCTTGTAAATAACTGCCTTGGCACGAGCTTCCGGGATTGTGCAAAACATATCAATGTCTTCTAACATATTTGGTTTTTTGAATGGACACTGAACACGACAATTCTTACACTTGGCTCGGCCAGACTGTACTATCATGTTTGAATCATATCGTTTTTTGGTATATGTTTTACCACCCATTGAACCGATTCGACTCTTTTCCTCTGAACTACGTTGATTCAGTGGAATAAGATTTTTAAGGCTGTTGGGATGCATTGGACTTTTGTTCATATTAATTATAAAAGCGGTGATCGCAACTAAACGTCACCGCCAACCCTTCTCAAGGAAGGAGGACAAAATGGAAAGCTTTATTCTTTCTTAACTTCGTCAGTCTTTTTGTTTTTACCTTTCAGTAATAACAAATAGTTTTCGTATTCTCCTCTAGGTACAAAAATTGTGTTCATATGTTGAACGGCGTTTCTTTCCGCGGAACTCTTACATTGGAAATTGAAATTGTGTCCAATCGGTACTACTGTCTTCTTGCCATCAACTACCATATAGTTGTTAGCTTCGGCTGTCTGCAATAAAGTAAACTTATGAAAACCGTAAAACTTTTCTAAATCAATACCTTTCGCAATCTCCATATACTTAGGATCATCTAGCCTCAAGGAATAACCATCTAATCTTGCCTGTGTCTCGGCCATGCTAATCTGTTTATAAAATTCGCCCCATGAACACGGTCTACAAAATGGAATCTTTTCCGCATTGGATTTTTGTTCTGATACTGCCACTCTCTTCTGAAACACCTTAATGTATGTTTCTTCTGTAGGATTTTGAAAATCTCTTTTCATTATTCTTCACCTCCGTCTTTTTTACTAAAAAAATAATATGCTCGTTCTAAATCATGCTCTTTAAGAAATTCTTTCATTGTCTCTAAATCGTACTCGATATTCGATACATCTACAACCTCTTTAATCGGAACACCTTTAGCTAAATGTGTTTTAAAAATAGCTAAACCAGTCTGCAACTCTTTCAACTCAACATCGTTCTGCTTCAATGCCTTCTCCAATAGTTGTCTCTTCTCTTTGATTTTTATATCTAAACCTTCATCTATAGCTAACTTATTCAGCTTCATGTCGTATTCGAGATTCTCGATCCTATCATGGTACAATGCGATAGCTTTATCGGTCATCAGTTTTTCGTCTTCGTTTAACTCTCTATATTGAGTTTTAGAATTATCTATTTCTGTCATCTTTATCACCTAATTTATTTTACTAAAAAATCTAATTACTCTGTTTGTTTGTAATTAAAATGTTTAATCGTTACTGGTCCTTCTTCATTATTTTCTAATGATTCGAACATAGCAGCTATCCTGTTGAATGCTTCGTCTCTGGAAATGTTGTATATTGTAAATGACCGAGTTTTTGCACCCTTGACCAAAGGATCTTTTATTTGAATTTGTATTCTTTTAACTTCTCTATTTCTGATTCTCAGGTTTACCTTAAATATATATAAAGTCATTCCCCTTTATAAACTTTATTATTGGAAATTATATACGTCACTAATTTTTTTATTATTCTTCATTTTTGAGCACTGGAGAGAAAGAAAACATTAAAACATTTCTAAAAATATGTGAAAAACAGATTTAAATGTTTTACTCTCTCATGGTGGGTAAAAATCAATAATAATGAAATTCCTTTATAAAGAAACGATAAATAATAAAATCTTTTTTTTTAATATTATGAATATATGGTACTTTTTCCAAAAAACCTCCCAAAATCTTTTTTAGTTAAAAACACAAATAATGAAAATAATGAAAAAATCGGACACTCCAAAAATAGAAAAGTTTATATATGATGACAGCAGTTTAGTATATATTTAGAGTTTTTTCATTATTTCCTGAAATGGTGATGGAGTACCTAAATCTTTATAAACCTGGTGATTATGATATATCTTAAAGGTGATAAAATGAATAAATTTAAAATTGGCGATAAGGTAAAAATAACGAATCTGGGTGGTGTGTATTCTTCATACGAAGACTGGGCTAAACAATATGGTTTGTTAAACTGGCAATACTACAAAAGCCCCAAAAAATTCGAGAGAGGTTATGTCGTCGCGATTGGAAAACATTTGAGTGATTCGTGTATTATTTGCGCAGTGGAGACCCATACAGGTGTGTATATGTTTAAAGAAGATTGTTTAGAATTGTTAGACAACAAGAAATTAAAACGCGAAGAAATATTAGCATTTGCGAGAGCAATGACTACAGATTATTTTGGATTAAATCCGACAATGATATCGTTAATTAATCTGGTTGAGTGTAAACAAAGAGGTTATTATTTACAAATAAGATTACCAACATCCAACACTGATTGGACTTTGGGGGCTTTCGATGTCGTTAAAAAAATAGTCGAAAATTATCCTAAGGTGTACCCTGTGCACTATGATTCGCCAGCGTTCAATAATGACAGATATTTGTATTTATCTTTGACTGGAGTTGAATAATGAAAATAAAAATAACAATGGCTAACGACGAAAAGTTCTTTGTTGATAATGACAAATATACAGACATAGAAAAGTGGATATTTAACAACTTTAAAAACGGCGGAAAATGGTTTAGGATTCATGTTGGTTGTAGTTATGTATTGAACATAGATCAGATTGTGAAAATCGAAGGGGTAGTCGAATGAAAAAAATATTATATATTAGTCTCTTGTTAGTGTTATTATTAACTGTTAATGGTTGTGTGTTACTTACCGGTGGTTCATATGATTATTCGAAAAGATACTGCCAACCGATAATTAATAACGAACAAATTGATACTCAGTGTTATAGCGATTGGTCAACAGGTGGTGTGGTACACCTAGAAGATTGTACCGATGGTAAGAATTATTATGTAGCTGATGCCATTTGTTATGGAGATAGATATTGAACTCGAGAATCCTAATCCTATCCGACGAATTCATTCCTACCCGTGTCGAGTTATTCGATAACGGGTCGTTGTTGATACACCAGGGTAAAGATGCAGTGGCATTGGCGCCCGACGAGTTGATTGAGCTTGCTAAGTTTATTAAGGAGGAGTTAAAATGAACATGTTTGACGTCGATTGGAACAGAATATCATTTTTATCAGCCGAGATTAGAGACATCGAAGAAGAGTCGAACATCGATCTTAGCACTGAGACAATGGATTTATTAGAAAAAGTCGCGGTTCGAAAAATAATACAAATATTATCTTTGTCCAAGTTTTATAAGGAGGGATTGAAATGACACTATACACAGTAAGTTGCGATGACAAAATTTATTATTCAAAACAACAGATAAGGGACGCATATGTTGGGGTTGGTATTCGCGGCCGAGTTATAATCAGAGAATTAGAAGTAAGCCCTCACCCCCATTTCACGAAATCGTGGGAAGGATGGGGCTACATTTCAGACGCGGAATGGACTTTAATGGAGGAAGAATGAGAACGATAACATTTGAAGAGAGAAAACAATCGTCTGTGACAACTGACGATTTTTATACATTAGACGAACGAGTGAGAGAATGTGTCTTAGCCGATGGCACGATTTTGAACGGGACGCACCGTATGAGTGCGTGTTATACTAGTAAATATTGTCCATTTAAGTTAGTAAGAAGACCAAGAGATTATAACGCATGCGAACGTCAAGAGTACGTTTTTGAGGTGAAAGAATGACCGAGCTAAAAACACTCAACGACTTAAAACTAGCGTGTACGTGTAAATCGAAGTGTACTTGTAAAGAGCCTACAGTCGAGAGGATTCAATACGAGTTGGGCGTTAAATATATTAAAAGGTTGGAAAATGATATACATATAGATATAAAATATGTGGGATGGAGTCACGAACTGATAGAAGATATGAAATTAAAAATAATTACGGCTAAAGCGCAAATTGAAATACTTAAACATGTTTTTAATTTAACCGAGAAGGATTTAAAATGACTAACAACACAATATTAAAGATGGAGATAGATCTTTTAAAGTTAAAGATACTTGACGCATCTAAGAGAAAAGACGAAATCAAAGGGTGCGGAAAACGATGTGATGTCACCAGTACTACTATGTTTAATTGCGGGGAAGTTGTCGGCAGAAATTGTTATTGTTATTCTTGTGTTAGAAAAGTAGAACATATAGCAGACGAAATTTTTGAGTTTCAAAGACAACTTATCGATGTATTACAACAATTCAATGATTTATTAACGGAGGATTTGAAATGAAAACTAACTTATTATGTTGGCTACTTGGTCATAAGTTTATTATCGAACGACAAGAGTATGACAAAAAAACCAAAATAATGTGGACGAGATCTTATTTAAGCAACCACTGTTCTCGTTGTGGATTAACAAAGAAGGAGTGTAAAAAATGATATTAGAAGCGATTAAGAAATGGTGGGACAATCAACACGAACAGTGTAAATGGTGCGGTGTTAGACATAGTAATTATCATGATAAATGTAATGTTTGTTCTGATTTATATTTCTTAACAGAATCGTTGAGTTTTAAAGACGATAAACCACTTGTGAAACTTGTACAAGACGCGACAATAACTAAACAGTGTATTGCATGTGATATTATTTCGAAAAAAGATTTTGTCAAACTTCGTGATTTAATATTAGCCAGAGAATTAGCAATTAAACAATCTGACGAAATGAAAAAGAAATTGAAGTTGGCTAAGAATATTAAAGACGTGATGAAAAGGTACCAGAAATGAATCAATTTAGGTGTCCAAATTGTGTGTGTAACATAGAAAGTTTAGATGAAGAATGTTTCCTTTTAAAACATATTTATGAATGTACTAACTGCAAAAAAAGATTTGAAATACGTGAGAGTAACAAAGAATGAAACAATGCAAATGTAAAGATTGCGGAATCGAGTTCGAATACGAGTTCGAAATTTCGATTTGCGACAATTGTTTAGACAAATACAAAAAGAAAGAGAGTGTTAAAAAGGGGAGACTGTATCAACTAAACGCGGTGTATCGACCATTGGTTGAGACAATGTCGGCGAAAGGTTATTCCCGGAGAGACATTGCGATAAAATGCAAATGTACGACCCAGCTCTTGACAGAAGCAATGTCAATGTGGGATATAAATGTTAAAAGATAAAAATTGTGAACAGTGTGGTGTGCTGATTTCTTATAAGGAATGGAAAGAAATATCACTAACAGCAACTGATCGGTCGTGGAATCTTAAAAGGTTCTGTTCGCCGCTTTGTAACGGCCGACATAAACATGAAAAAAACAGACGACGAACTATCATGCCCAATCTGCGACTAATGTTGCCCGCATTAAGATGAAAAAAAAGAATAAAACCGATGTCAACGCTGATAATGATTATTGTAAAATCTTTTCTGATGCTGAACAAATAACCCGTTATCACTGCTATTTAAACACAGAGATTGAAGAAGTGCACCATTACCATGAGTTGTTAGAAACATTGCGTAAAGCACTACCGACAGATTCCGTGACTATACACATCAACAACTTCGGCGGGTATATGTACACGACACAACAAATACTTAACCGTATGAACGAATGTAATGCCCCGATAACCACGATTTTAGAAGGTACTGCACGATCCGCGGCATCTATGATATTTTTATCCGGTGATGCTTTAGAACTTCACGAAAATTCGACGTTAATGTGCCATTATTATTCCGGAGCTATTACTGGAAAGGGTAACGAAATTGAAACTCAATCTGCTTTTGACAAAAAATATATTAAACAACTGTTTAGAGATGTTTACAAAGGATTTTTGTCCAAGAGTGAATTGACACGGTTGTTCAAGGGCGAAGATTTTTGGTTTGACTCGAAACAGATAAGAACTAGGTTGAAAAAGAAAAAATGATATATTCCGACAAAACCGAAATTAAATGTGATCTGTCTAAAAAGAAAATTTTTATTTTTGACATTGACAAAACATTAGCTGAAAGTAAACAAACGATAGAATCCAAAATGTGTTTGATACTGGAAAAGTTAATGGACAAATATCCGGTAGCGTTAATTTCCGGCGGGAAAATCGAAACTTATAACGACACGTATTTGAAATTTTTAGATGTCAACGAAACGAATTTACATTTATTCCCGACTTCGGGTTCTGGTTATTATAGATACGAAGATGGAAAACAAGTTAAAGTTTATAGTAAAGAAATTCCAAGTGAAGAAAGAGAAAGAATATTAGACAGTTTCAAAAAGATGTTACAGATAGTTGACTATAAATTTCCCGAAGAATCATACGGAGAAGTTTTAGAAGATCGTGGAACACAAATAACATTTTCTGCGTTGGGACAGAAAGCGCCTTATTATTTGAAAAAGGTTTGGGACCCGAAACACGAAAAACGAATGCCTATGCAACGAATATTACAAAACATGTTGCCGAAGTATGATGTTAAGATTGGAGGGTCAACTTCTGTCGATGTGACAATGAAGGGTATTAATAAAGGTTATGGTATTAATAAAATTACTGAATACTTAGGTTACGAGATAGACGAAATGTTTTTTGTCGGCGACGATTTATCACCGGTTGGTAATGATTATCCCGTTCACTTAGAAGGTGTGGATTGTTTACATGTTAGTGATCATTTACAAACATACGACTTTTTACATTGGTTATTATATCCTACAGAATATAAAAGTTTATAAACATTAAAGAATTAAATATATTTAATTGCATGGTTTTGGAGTGGTTTTCAATTTCCACTCTAAACACTTCCTAATTAAAAGATGGTGATGATGAATATAATAGTGGACTCGCGAGAGCAAAAGCCGCTTTGGGACGAGAATTGTACAGTTGCTAAGTTAGACGCTGGCGACTATAGTATCGAAGGGTACGAGGATTGTTTTTCTATTGAACGTAAAAGCTTGGGCGATTTGTACGGAACTTTCGGTAAGGGTCATAAACGGTTTAGGCGAGAGTTAGAAAGAGCTGAGAAGTTAGAATATTTTGGGATTGTAATAGAGGGGAGTTACACCGATTGTTTACATAAGAATTTTGTAGGAGCACAATATTCCCGAATGAAGGGTAAGGTTATCACGGCTATTCTGTTTACTTTACATGTTAAGTATCGAGTACCGTTTTTCTTTGCTAAAGATAGAGAAGAGTCTCGGAAAATTATCAAAGAGTTAATGAAGGCGTTTATTAAAATGAAAGAAGAGGAAGCTAAAGATGCTGAATGAATTAAAAACATTGGAAGATTTAGAGCACGGAGAAAAATGTATGAATTGTGAAAAGATATTTAGAGTAGGTTTAATAGATGTAGAAGAATTAAGACAAAACATAATCAAGTGGATTAAAACAATCCAAGAAAAGTCTGACACACATTGGGCGAGATTAGACAAACATCATTATACTGGGTATGAAAAGATATACGGCGGGAGTCCATTTAGTTGGGAATTAGAAGGAATGAGTTTTGATGATTGGCACGAAGCTTCTGACCCACCTGCAGCAATAATGATTTTAAAACACATTTTCAATATAACTGACGAGGAACTAAAATGACTAACGAACAAAAAGTAATTTGCTACTACCACAACGACTTAGACGGGATTTGTAGCGCAGCTATTGTGCTAAAGAAATACCCAGAAGCTGAATGTATATCTTGTATGCACGATGTCACGAGATGGGACCCAGCTGAGGTTAAAGGCAGTAAGGTTTTCGTGGTCGATTTTGCATTCAAAGATATGGAAATGTTAAACAACCATTGTGATTTAACGTGGATAGATCATCATGTAAGCAACATCAGAAATAATAATAAAGACAGTTGGGAAAACAAAGATATTCCCGGTATTAGAAATTTCACAGAAGCAGGTTGTGTGTTAACTTGGTTGACATTATTCCCGGGTATAACAATTCCAAAACCAGCTTTATTAATAGGCGACCAAGATGTATGGACGCTGAAGTTTGGCGACGAAACTAAACGTTTTGTAGAAGCAGCTAATTTGTATATAAAGTCGCCAGAAGATATTAGATGGAAGAAATTGTTAGGCGGTTCGAAAGATCACAATTTAATGTTGTTTGATTGGTATATGTCTGGAAAAGTGTTAGTAAATGCCAGAGAGAACCGGATAAAAAAATTGTTTAAATGTGGCGTCGAAGGAGAATTAAATGGACATAAAACCATGTTTATAAATTCAGTGGTCGACTTTAGTTATTTAGGTGAATACTGTTATAAAACAAAATCGTACCAGATTGCGTTTATTTGGCAACATGTTAGAGATAAGATAGTGGTACATTTACGTAGTAACACTGTTGATGTTGAAAGTATTGCTAAACAGTTAGGTGGTGGTGGACATGAATCTGCGTCTGGGTTTAGTTGTACTTTAGAAAAATTACTGGAGTTGTTACCACAAAAATGAAATGTCCTCATTGTAAAAAGAAAATCAAAGAGTTAGAAAATTTAGAAGAAGAGTTAGAAATCGTGTTAGATGGTTATGACAAAATTCGACAAAACGTCGATAAAATGTTTAAGTTAATGATAGACGATTTATAAAAATTAATAATTACATTCGGCTAGAGGTCGCAAACTTAGTTTGCTTTATATACCGAGGCAAAAGGGTCACCGTCTGATCTACGGGGTTGCAACCGGCCAAAATAATGGAGGAAAACAAAAAATGAGTACAATAATATTAGTATCTGGTGGATTTGATCCTGTACACAAGGGTCATGTTAGAATGTTCAAAGGAGCTAAAAAGTTAGGCAGTATGCTTTTCGTGGCAGTCAACAGCAATGAATGGGTAAAAAAGAAAAAGGGTTATGTTTTCATGGATTGGTTAGAAAGAACCGAAATCATAGAAGAATTCGAATGTGTTGATGGAGTGTTTCATTTTCAGGACGACGATGAAGGAACCGCCAACAATGCAATTAGAAGAATTAGACAGATATACCCAGACGATGGTATTATTTTTGCAAATGGTGGAGACCGTGGTGAAGGCAACGTGCCAGAAATTGGTGTTTGTGAAGAGTTGGAAGTAGAAATGAGATGGAACGTCGGTGGACATAAAATTCAAAGCTCTTCAGAGTTAGTAAAGAAAGGTAAGGAGAACAAAAAGAAAAAATGAAATGGATTAAAAAATTTAAATCTCCAGGGTATAATTACCACTTCAATAGCAAAGATGGTTTATTCCTGAGATGGGGGAAGGATGTTAAAGACGACCCAGACTATTCACCGTTCGGACCAGAGATATTAGACATAGAAATTAGTTCTGTGTGTTCTAATGGTTGTAAGTTTTGTTATAAGTCTAATACTGCGAAAGGTAAAAACATGTCTTTGGATAAATATAAAAAGATATTTAGCAAATTCCCAGATCATGTCACTCAGATAGCGTTCGGGATAGGAGACATTGATTCTAACAAGGATTTGTGGAAGATAATGGAATATACAAGGGAAAATAAAGTTGTCCCGAATGTAACGATAAATGGGTCCAGAATGACACCGGAGTATTATGATAAGTTAGCCAATGTGTGTGGCGCAGTTGCGGTTAGTTTATACGACCATGATGTTTGTTATGACGCGGTTAAAGAACTGACTGACAGAGGAATGGACCAGATTAATATTCATTGTTTGTTGTCTAACGAAACTTACGATAAATGTATGAAAGTTTTGAAAGATAAGTTAGAAGATGGTAGGTTGGAAAAGTTAAACGCCGTTGTGTTTTTATGGTTGAAACCTAAAGGTAAGAGGAATACTCTAACACAGCTAAAGGATATGGACAAATTTAAAAAGTTGATAGATTTTGCGTTTGAAAACGAAATCGGGATTGGTTTCGACAGTTGTTCGTCGGGAAACTTTTTAGAAGCGATTAAAGACAAAGAAAATTATGAAACGATTTCTAATTATGTAGAGCCATGTGAATCGTGCTGTTTCTCATACTATTTAAATGTTGATGGAATAGGATTTCCCTGTAGTTTTAGTGAAGAAGTTGACGATTATGAAGGTATTGACATTGAAAATTGTGACAACTTTCTGGGAGACGTTTGGTTTGGGAAAGAGTCCCGGCGGTTCAGGAAAGATTTGTTAGAGACGAAATGTAATGGAAGCTGTAGAAGTTGTCCATTATACGATTTACATATTGGAGGAAAAGATGAAGATTAGACAAGGATTTGTAAGCAACTCAAGCTCAAGCAGTTTTATAATTGGTAAATGTAATCTAACAGATGACCAAATAAGTATGATATTGAACTACGAACAACATGCTGAAAAATTGGGATGCAACATCGCATGGATTGACAGCCCAAAATGGATAATTACTAATGATGGATCTATTATCGAAGGTTCAACTAGTATGGATAATTTTGACATGAATGATTTTTTAGAAAAAATAGACGTAGATTTAACGAAAATTAAATGGGGTTATTAATAATGAAAATAAGAAAAGGATTTGTAAGCAACTCAAGCTCAAGCAGTTTTATACTAAGTATGCCAAAAGACAAAAATAAAATAATATACACGATAAAGGAAGATTTATTATCTAAGGACGTAGGAACATGTGATACCGTTGATGAATTGAAAGATTGTTATACTGAAAGATATTGTATTACTGAAGAAGAAGAATGTGATAGTGACGAAGAATATTTAAAAGCTAAAAAAGAAATCGAAAATGGTAATAAGATAGTTATTGTATCTGTTTCAAATGAAGACTGTGACAGTATAAGTCAACACATTCACGAACAAGGGTTAGACAAAGAACAATTACCAAAAGATGTAAAATTTATTGGAGGAGATTAAAATGAAAATAAGAAAAGGATTTGTAAGTAACTCGAGCAGTTCGAGTTTTGTTGTTATCGGTGCATTATTTGATTCATGCGAAGTTGATGAATTATGTGAAAAAATCAGGAAAGAACATGAGGATTTAGAGATTCCGCCTTGCAGGCTCCATCCAAATTTTTGCTTCGCAAAAACTTCTCTAAATCCTTGTTATACGTTTTTTCTGCAAGAAAAAAAGCCGAAGGCTCAGTTAAATTTTCACGTAAATAAATATCGACCAAAGGGAGTCTATATGTCCGAAGGACGAGGGGGAGTATAGATTTTTTGTTTCTTTTTATAAAAAAAGAAAAGAAGGGGCGTCTTGTTTTGGTTCTTTTCTGAAAAGAACATTTAGGGGCGTCGTTATAGCAATATTTATAAAGCTGTGTAAACATTTATTCTATTATGGTAAGTAAAAACATTACTTTGAAAGTTGATGAAGATTTGTATGATAAATATAAGGCACATTGTAAAAATAAAGGTTTAGTTATTTCTCGTCAATTTGAGATTTTTGCAGAAAAAGAATTAAAAAAATGAAGAAGATAAGGTTTAGAATATGGCACAAAATAATTTAACTGAATGGTCTAAAACTGAATTGATTAAAGAAGTTACTAAACTCAGGAAAAGAAAAAAATACGGTATTCTTTGGGAAGATAAAACTGAAAAAGTCGCTGAATTGTGTAAAATTAAATTGCCATATTTAGAAGAAGATACTAAAAAAGAGATACAAGGAAATACAGAAAAGCCAATTAATACTTTAATTGAAGGAGATAATTATCACGCTTTATCTGTTTTAAATTATACTCATAAAGGAAAAGTCGATGTAATATACATTGATCCACCATATAATACAGGAAATAAAGATTTTGTATATAATGATAGATATATTGATAGTGAAGATAGTTATAGGCATAGCAAGTGGCTTTCATTTATGCATAAACGATTAATGTTATGTAAAAATTTGCTTAAACAGTCAGGTGCAATTTTTATTTCAATAGATGAAAATGAATTTGCACAATTAAAACTTCTTTGTGATGAGATTTTTGGAGAAAAAAATTATGTAGGTAATTTAATTTGGAGAAAAAAACAAGGTGGCGGACAAACAGACTTACATTTTGTAACGGAACATGAATATATTCTTGTATATAGAAAATCAAAATTATTTAATTGGTTAGATGATGTTGTTGAAATAACTAAAGAATCTTTTAATAAAGAGGACGAACGGGGCAAATATGTTACAGTAAAATTGGCTAAATGGGGCAATACTGCAAGGAGAGAAGATAGACCAAAAATGTATTTCCCTATAACTTCTCCAGATAAAAAAAAGATTTATCCAATTGCTCCTGATGGCTCAGAAGGTAGATGGAGAGTTGGTAAAGATAGGATGGCAAGAATATTTAAGAATGAACTAATTCATTGGGAAAAAAGAAACAATAAATGGATAGGCTATGAAAAAGTATATTTTGAAGAGGGTAAAGTTAAAAAAATCAAAGAAAGGAGTATTCTTTATGATTTAGCTACTACAACAGATGGAACAAACCAATTAACAAAACTTTTTGGAAAAAAGGATATTTTTTCAAATCCAAAACCAATAGAATTAATAAAATATGTTGTATCGAGAAGCTCCAAAAAAAATGCTTTAGTATTGGATTTTTTTGCAGGCTCTGGAACTACAGGACAAGCCGTTTTAAGTTTAAATACTGAAGATAATGGAAATAGACAATTTATTCTTTGTACAGATAATCAAGACAATAATGGAAGTGGTCTTAAAATCTCCACAGATATTTGCTATCCAAGAATACAAAAGGTTATTCAAAACTTAGAAAAGGAAGCTAAGGGTAAATTAGTAAGCAATAGACCAAGCGGATTAAAATATTTTAAGACTGATTTTGTAGATGCTGAGCCAACTGATAAAAATAAAAGAATGTTAGTTGATAAATCAACAGAAATGCTTTGTTTAAAAGAAGATTGTTTTGATGAAGTCAAGAAAGGAAATGAATATAAAATCTTTAAAAATAGTAAAGACAAATATTTAAGCATTATTTACGATGATGAAGGAATTGAAGCATTTAAACAAGAAGCTAAAAAACTAAATAAAAAAATAGTAGTTTTTGTATTTTCATTAGATGAAAGTGCAAGAGAAGAAGAATTTGAAGATGTAGAAGATTTGGTTGAATTAAAACCAATTCCAGCAGTTATATTAAATGTTTACAAGAGGATATTCAAATGATTGAGTTAAAAGATTATCAAAGAAAAGCAGTTGAGAGTCTTAAAGGTAAAGTTCAAAATCTTTTAAGAAGTTCCAGTAATGAAATTGTAGTTTTTCAATCTCCAACAGGAAGCGGTAAAACTGTTATGGTTTCCGAAATGTTAAAACAATTAGTAAAAGACAATCATAAGAGATATTCTTTTATTTGGGTTTCAGTAAGACAATTACATGAACAAAGTAAAGAGAAATTAGAGAAGTATTACGAAGATGACAGATTAATTAAATGTTCATATTTTGAAGATTTAGAAGATAAGAAAATTGGTGAAAATGAAATTTTGTTCTTAAATTGGCATAGTATCAATAAAAAAGACATTAATCTTTATGTTAAAGATAATGAACAGGATAATAATCTAAATTGTATTATTGAGAATACAAAAGAAGAAGATAGGGAAATTATTCTTGTTATTGATGAAAGCCATCATACAGCCAAATCTGAAAAATCAAGAGAATTAATTGAAACAATTAGTCCAACAATTACAATTGAGGTTTCTGCAACTCCACATTTAAAAGAAAATGTTTCAGAAATTGAAAGAATATCTTTATCGGATGTTAAAGCGGAAGAGATGATTAAATCTGAAATTTCTATTAATCCTGAATTTATAGGGCTTAAAGTTGATACAAAAAGTTCAGATGAATTAATTATTGAACAAGCATTAAAGAAAAGGGAAGAATTGGTTAAATTATATAAAAAAGAAAAATCTGAAATTAATCCACTTGTTTTAATTCAACTTCCAGATAAAAGAAGTAATCTTATTAATAAAAAAGACGACGTTTTGAAAATTCTTAAAGATAAGTTTAAGGTTACAGAAGAAAATGGAAAACTTGCTATTTGGCTTTCAGAAGAAAAAACAGATAATCTTGCTAATATTGAAAAGAATGATAATGAGGCAGTTATCGATTTGATAAGAAAGGGGTTAAATAATGGTAAACTATAGAAAGAATGAAGCGAAGACAGATATAGATTTATTTAATTTTATTAAAGACAATAGAGTTTATAATAAAAAATGGACTGTTCAAAAACAAAATAATAAATATATTCAATCCATCTTAGATAAAACGAGTAAAAAAGGTACTGGCAAAAATGGATATCCTGATTTAATTTATGTTAATGAAACTAAGAAATTATTAATTCTGATTGAAAATAAAGATTCCGTAAAAAATCATGTTTCAAAATCTAAAAATAAACCTGTTGATTTTGCAGTAGATGGCATTAAACATTATCTCTCATTTTTTACAAAAGATAATTTAAATAACGAAAAAGAAACTATAAAAAAATATTTGAATGGTTGGAAAATAATAGGTGTTGCCTTTTCAGGAGATATTAATGATGAATACAATCATAGATTAGATACATATATTGTTGAAAATAATGATATTCAAAATATTAATAAAAAAGAAATTCTAGATGAAGAAGATTATTTAGCTTTTTTTGAAAATATAGATTTGGAAAAAATATCTAATGATATTTCAAAATCCTCCAGTGAAATAAATAGGCTCTTAAGAAATTTAGATTCTCAAAAAAGACCAATTCTTTTAAGTGCTTTAATGATTTGTTTATATCCTGAAGATAGTGGGGCGGATTTTAAAAATAGTTATAGTTCTTGGAATACACAAACAATTATCAGAAATATACCTACAACAATTAGCGATATTTTAGAAAGTGAAAAAATTGATAAAACTAAAATAGAAGTTTTAACAAACGAATTAACTTTTATAAAAACAGATAACGATTTAAATTCTACAAATATTTTGAAGGAAATTTTAAAAGAACTCGAAGATAAAGTTATTCCTTTATTCGATAAAAAAACATCTTATGATATAATTGGTAAATTTTATGAAGAATTTTTAAGGTATGCAGGTATAACTAATGTTAAAAAAGGGATCGTTTTAACCCCAAATCATATTACGACTCTTTTTACTGATTTAATAGATATAAAAACAAATGATGTCATTTTTGATCCTGCTTGTGGTACTGGTGCATTTTTAATTGCAGGAATGAATAAATTGATTGATGAAATCGAAAATTCAAGTTTGTCTGATAAAAAACAAAGAATTAGAAATTTAAAAACAAAACAACTTATTGGATTTGAAAAAAGTAGTACTATGTATCCTTTGGCAATTTCTAATATGTTATTTAGGGGAGATGGGAAATCTCAAATCTTTAATGAAGATTTTTTCTCAAAGGAAACAGATAATATTTTAAACCAACTACCAAATAAACCAACTATTGGATTTGTAAATCCACCTTATGGTGGAAAAGACAATAAGTCTAACCCAACAAAAAAAGAGATTCAATTCTTAGAAAAAATGTTGGATAATTGTAGTAGATATGGTGTTATTATTGCCCCTCTTTCTACATATTTTAAAGATGATGTAGACAGAACTAGAATTTTATCAAAACATACTTTAAAATATGTAATAAATATGCCTAGTGAGTTATTTCAGCCAAATGCAGCCACACATACTGCTATTGCTGTTTTTGAAACAAATAAACCTCATAATAACGGTTCTGTTGTATTTTATGATTTGAAAAATGATGGATTTGTTTTATCAAAAAACAAGGGACGAACGGATGTGTTTAATAAATGGTCAGATATAAAAAAACAATTATTAATTAAATTGAAAAATGTTAAAAAATATCAAGACAATCTAGTAATTTTACAAAAAAAGATCAAGGGAGATGAAGAATGGCTAATTCAAGCACATAGTGAAACGGACTATTCTAATTTATCTGCTATTGATTTTGAAAGAAAAGTAAAAGAATATATCATATTTAATCTTAAATGTTCACTAAATTTACTTGAAAAGAAATTTAAGGAAGTTGATTTATTCGATTTATTCGAAAAGTCAGAAATTTCTAATTTACCTTTAAATCAAAATTTAAAATTGAAATTAAATATTGATAAATGGAATTTATTCGATTTAGAGCATGATGTTGTTGAATTAAAATTAGGCAAACCACTTCATAAGGTAGAAATTGAAAAATCATTTAATATCGGAAGAACCCCTTATATTACTAGAACTGCAAAAAATAATGGGACTGAGTTATTTTTAGATAGTGATGAGTTTATCAGTAAAATAGCAAAAGGTAACTGTATTACTATTGGTGCAGAAGGGTTAAGAGCATATTTTCAACATTTTGATTTTTTAACAGGAAATAAAATAAATATATTGGAATCTTCAAAATTAAATAAATATAATGCAATGTTTCTAATAGCAATTTTAGATTTGCAGATGGAGGAAAAATTTAGTTATGGTCGGGCAGTTGTGAAAGGAAGATTAGAAGATATGAAAATTAGACTTCCTATGACTAAGGATAAATTACCTGATTGGGAATTTATGGAAAATTATGTAAAATCTCTCCTTTATAGTTCAGTATTATAAATTGATTTTACGAAGTAGACTAAATATCCGTAGGATGAGAAAGGGGCTTTTGGTTCTTTTTTTAAAAGAACATTGCTTAAAGGTTTTAATAATATAAATAATATTTATTATATTTACAAGATAAATAAGAACATTTAAAAAGAAGTAGTATAATATATAATTAGATGGTGAAAAGAGGCAATACAAAAGGGGCACTTTCTGTAACAGTTGATAATTCTTTACTTGAAAAGTTTAAGAAAAAATGTAAAAATAATGCAATAAATAAATCTCAACTTATTGAATCTTTTATTAAAAATTATCTGGAGGGTAAAAAACAATGACTCATATTAAAAAACCTAAAGATAGTGAAGTTAATGCTTATGTTTACATAAAAGAAGAATTAGATAATTTAGGATGGATTGTTAAAAATCCTGCGAGAACTGATTATGGAGAAGTTTATCAACAAAATGAATGTTTGAATAATAAATATTTAAAAAAATATCTCAAAAGACTTATGCCTGAAGCAGTTATAAAATTAGATGAAGATAATTTTTGGATTATAGAAAGTAAACGAGATAAAAAAGAAATAGATAAGGCATTAAAGGAAGCAAGAATTTATGCAGATAAAATCAATAAAGGAGATGATATAAAATCTTTAATTATTTCAGGAATTGCTGGAAATGATACAGACGGATTTATAGTTATTAACCAATATCTTAATAAGAATAAATGGGAAACGATTCTGTTTAATAATAAAACCAAAAATATTTTACTTTCTAAAGAACAAGCAAGGTACATCTTAGACAATAAAACAATAAACTATCAGGACTTTCCAGATATTCCTGAGAAAAAATTTATAGAAGTAGGCATTGAAATTAATGAAATATTGCATACAAATGGAATAAATAAAAATAAACGAGCAAGATTTTTATCAGGTTTAGTTTTAGCATTATTAACAAATTCAGAAATTGATATGAGAGAAGAAGATACGACTACTTTAGTAAAAGGAATAAATAATTTAATCGAGAAAAAATTAAGAGATGTGAAAAAACAAAATTTCTTTAACTTTATTAAATTAGAAATTCCGCCTGTTGAAGAAAATCATATAAAATATAGGACTGCAATAAAAGAAACAAAGAAACAACTAGATACTTTAGATATTGCAAATGCTATGGCTTCGGGAAATGATATTTTAGGCAAGTTTTATGAAACTTTTTTAAAGTATGGAAATGGAGCAAAAGAAATAGGTATTGTTTTGACACCAAGACATATAACAAAGTTTGCGGTTGAAGTGCTAGATGTTAATTATAGAGATTTTATTTTAGATCCGGCTTGCGGAACTGGAGGTTTTTTAGTTTCTGCCTTTGATTATGTTAGAAATACATCAAACAAAGATCAAATTGATAAATTTAAAAATTATAACATTTTTGGAATTGAACAAGAAGACGAAGTGGTGGCTTTAGCTTTAGTAAATATGATTTTTAGAGGAGAGGGTAGAAATAATATGAGTTCTGGAAATTGTTTCTATAAACAAATCTTAAAAACAAATATAGATAAT
>Ga0208769_1000032_pt1 | contig 75928 bp, 86 predicted proteins | sample AntAceMetag02UKC_FD_184768 | JGI IMG/M metagenome (GOLD analysis project Ga0208769, IMG submission 184768) | Saline lake microbial communities from Ace Lake, Antarctica- Antarctic Ace Lake Metagenome 02UKC (SPAdes) (version 2) | ecosystem: Environmental > Aquatic > Non-marine Saline and Alkaline...
TCATACTCAACGAGATGTGTTGCCAATGACGAAACCTCGCCAGCCAATATCGCTTCCACATCCGTTCGTGTGGTATCACCGTGCGGCTTCGGCTCGGCCAGCTTTACGTCATACTCAACGAGATGTGTTGCCAATGACGAAACCTCGCCAGCCAATATCGCTTCCACATCCGTTCGTGTGGTATCACCGTGCGGCTTCGGTTCAGCCAATTTAGCGGCGTAATCAACGAGGTGTGTTGCCAGTGACGAAACTTCACCAGTCAGTATCGCCTCTACGTCCGTTCGTGTGGTATCACCGTGCGGTTCCGGCTCTGCCAGCTTCACGGTATAGTCGATAAGGTGTGCCGCCAAGGACTCAACCTCACCCGACAATAATGCTTCCACGCCTATCCGCGTAGCATCGCCATGTGGCCCCGCCTCACTCATTTTTGCCGCGTGACTGATAAGGTGCGTTGCCAAGGACGATGCTTCGCCGGCCAGAAGCGATTCTACCGCCATGCGTGCATTCGACTCTTCCGTTTCCAACTGGCTGAGCTTTGGTGTCTGATCTGCGATAAATGTCGCCAACTGCGTTGTCGAATTAGTCAGCAACGATTCGATCGCAATAGTATGAGTGGAATAGTTTGTGTTCAACTCCGTCAGTTTGATGGCAAAATCCGTCAGGAAACTACCGAGATACAGTGTTTGGTTGTCTAGTAAGCCATTGATCGTCGAGACATTAGTGGTGACATTGACTTCAAGGTCAGCGAGCTTGGCGTCCAGTGCGGTCAAGGCTATTGTGGCCGTAGCTGCATCGGCTACAATTTGAGCCTCGTTCGCATCAATGAGCGCATCCACCTGATTCATGTACGCATCCAAGTCACCCATATAGATCGCCGCATGCGCATTCTGCTGTCCTGTTCCAGCCTCGAACTGCGTTTGGCTAGTGGTGAGCAATTCGCTCCAGTTTGCCACGATCTGATTGTAGCGAAGTGAATTCGCCCACCGCGCGTCGTTGTACGCCACGGTCCATGAGTTCAGGAGCGTTTGGAGTATGCCCCAGTTCTGCATCGAGTTTCGTTGCAGTGTATAGTAAGGCGTAGGGGGACGTGCAGCCTCGTCATAATCAACTGAAACAATTTGCCACCCCTGAGCCACCAGCCAGCCAACTGTATCAGACGGAATCTGCGTGACAGATTGAGAAGTCCACCATAATGCTGAATATGGCGTTAGCGCATCTGGGAAAACAATTTCGCTTTGCGCGGGCGGCTGCCATGGTACTGTTGGGACGGTCATGTTTTATCTCCACTTTCCGAAAGGAGCAGACTCCATTGTTATTCCTTCGTAGGCCCACGAATCACTGCTACTCAACCACAGGATAGCCCAGGGCGCCCTCACGCGAGGCCAAGCCGTATGGGATCTACCTGCTTCCCACGCGCCACTTGCATCATAATACTCATCAAAGCTGCTTCCATCCAATGCAGCAGTAATAGCAGCCTTACCGTTATCGCAGACCTCCTCTGCCGTATTGCCTGCGACTATCCGCCACCGCACAGTTGCACTATCGGCTGCCATCATGCCGTGTAGCGTCTGGATTATGCCAAAAAGATTTGGCCCTCCGATACGCAATGGGCCAATTAGCACATGGTTGTCTGTCGTATCCAGATCGAACGGCCAAAACTGGTCTCCCTCCGTACTGTAGAACCAGGAGACACCTTCGGACAAATGAATATAGACGCCTCGATCAGCATGATTGTAGGTCAACGTGCAATCATCGTCTTCCAGCCCCACCAAATCCTCTGGTATCTTGCCTTCAGACAGTGCCTTTAGCCCACTCCCGTCTACACTGACTGAATACAGCCCGCGTGAAGATAGAAAGTACGCCGTGTCGTGATCCGTACACCACGCCCCGGAAGCGATAATTCCGATTTCGCGGGATATGTTTCGTTGCGAACCGGTTAATGGATCCCCGCGCTGTACCCATGTTTCGCCCGCAGTGAAGCCAAGCAAGAATGAATCCTTGTGAGGGATCAGAGCCACTACATCATCACCGATTTCTCCGGCTTCCGACAATTGAAACCGGGTTGCCCGCATAATATCGGAGATGTCCTTGCTGTAATCAAAGTTGGAATGGTCTCCCTGTCGGCTGACCTGGATTACGTTGCCGTCGATTGTCAATAGGCGGTCACGGTACACCAGGTCTTCCCTATCGCCTGCGTCAATCGCAGTAAATGAGCCGCCGCGGAGGCGGTTGGTCAAGCTATCTTCCAAGCGACAATTCATGGCCCAGGGGGTCGAATACGAAACGGCGGCTGCAACTCGCTCATGGACCTGCCGCCTAGCAACGCCCATGGACGGCCATCTCAACTCCCACGTTTTAACTTTAGGCGGCATCAGCAGCCCTTTCGATCAAACATCTTGGTCCCCAAGATAAGTTGTCCCCAACTTGTATCGGTAAGAATCACGCCCCTGCCCTCGCCTTCCCATCTGGCTGAGGTTTCTCGGTTGCCTCTTGTGATCGCGGCTGATTGCAGCTACCAGCGCAGATTGGAACTGGTCCTGCTTGTCGGTCGCTGGCCCGTCCAGGAACTTTGATTCTGCTGCTGCCAAACATGCTGCGATGAATAGCTCCCGATTCTCCGGCCCGCCGGGAAACCATGGCCGTGCCGTATCCAGATTCCGAATCGGTCCGACCTGATACGGGCCAACAAGAGTGTATTCGCCATCTGGCGTCGGGTGAAGAACGAGTTGCTGGTGCTGCTGTGTCGATCCGTCATGGGCCAGAACTTCCAGGGCATAGTTTGTCGGAACGCCAGTGTTGTTGTACTCGCCATACATCTGAGCCAAGCGGCTGGACGGCAATTGCTTGATTGCCGGATAAGTGTAGTTGTCCCCATCGAAGTAAATCGCATCAATGAACTGCTCAAAGTCCAAGGGCAGTGTGTGTCGACGCTGGCCATCAGCCGTTTGGAACCGGTACGTCGGGCGCATCCACGACCATTGATGGAGGCTATTGTGGACCACTGCCTCAATCCCCTTGCGGATAGCAGACTCCACGTCGATAGCGGTTCGGCTGTCCCATCGTTGTTCAGGGGTGCCAATAAAACTGGCGATCTCGGTCTTGACCAAATCGTAATCGGTTGTTTCGCTCATGTTGCCACCACCCTTCGCACGCGGGCTGTATTCGTGTCGTCAGAATTATGCACCCAGATTTCGTCAATCGTGTCGGCGGTCCCGTCGAACGTATCAATCGAGCCGTCGAGGAGTTTTGTGATATCGGAACCCAAGTTAAGAGCAGGCCCCATTTGGCCGGCCTTGCCAGAACCCTTGAGTTCTTTCACGTCGTAGGCGTCTGTCGTCCCGGCGTCAGTAGTGAACTGCACTAACACGTCCAGGTCCGTCTCCAGCCATAGGAAATCGAAATTTCCCATGGCTTCGTTCTCGGTCTTGTCCCAGATTTTGACGGCTGTTTCCGGAGCCACCTTGAATATCTGGTCGGAAATCTCGCCGTCGGCCAGGGTGATGCTTTTGGCTTCTGACAGTGATCCGCCCCGAATTGGGTTGCCGTCAATAGTCACGCAAAAATACTGATATAGCTGAACGGTCGGCATGATTACACTCCTATAATAAGTCTTCAAACAATATGACACTTTGCCCAGGAATGGTTGTTTCCACACTGGCTACCGGCTTCCCGGCAATCTCGACCCAGATTTTGTAGATGCCGTTGCCCTTGACGATTGAGTCTTTGCGGACCAATTGCAATTCCGCCACACCGAGGGCACTGGTGGTGCTGGACAATTCTTCATTGGACAGGAGTGTTCCATCCGATGCTTGATTGATACCTTGCAGCTTGGCCTTGCAGACGGCTCCCTCTACTGCCGTGGCTGAAAGCATTACACGGAACTGGACCGTACACAACGAAATTGCACTCGGCGACGTAATGGACATGGCGCTCAAACTGATCGTCTTTTCCCAGTCGTCGGCACTTACTGCAAGAGTATCTGTTGTCGGCTGGTAACTATCTAGTCGCACGGCCAAGTCGTAAGTGTAAGCGTCAAATACCCAGTCAGTAATCTGCCCATCATCGTCTGTCGTACCGCTGGCTTTCACTATGCCGCTTCGGCGGGCGACAACCACAGCACCCGCAAGGCCGTTCCCCTCGCCATCATCTACGATCAGTGTGCCAGTGTAGGCTCCCTCGCCGGTTGAACTACTTCCTCTACTTGCCGCTGTATCCAGGAGATTGTCCAACCGGCCGCCATTGAGCCAATCGGTTTGCAGTTCGTTGGTGTCCTCGACAATGGCTGCAAACTGCGTACTGTTGCTGTCCATTTCGATCCTGACTTCTTCGGCCGTAGCACCGCCGCCCGCCGGTGCCTCTTCGAGGGCGTTTTCGGTCAACCGTCGCGTGCCGTCGTCGTCTTCCGTCATCTCCCACAGATGGTCGAGCTTGGATCCGTCGGCTTCCATTTCCGTCTTGACGGCCGCCGCGGTATGCGTACTGAATCCGGTTGCCTTGCTTGCCGTGCGACTTGCGGCATCGGTAACCACAGTGAAACCAAACGCCGTAAGCGTGCGCGTCGTCGCCGCCCAAACGGCCGTTGCAATGTCAGCGACCAGCGAACCGAATGAAGTAAGCGTGCGAGTACCCGCTGCCCACACTGCCGTAGTGATTGCGTCGGCTGTTGGCGGCGTGCCGGTGTAAGCCGTCTTCGCTGCATCGTAGTCGCTGTGTAGCGTAACCGAGCCGTCGGACAGCGACGCCTCTAGGGCAAGTGCCGATACGTCCGCTTTGTAATCGGCTGGCGTTGACAGTGCCCGACTGCCTGTCGTCCATACCGCCGCCGCGTTGTGCGTCGAGAACCCGATCGCCTTGTAATCGTCAATCGTCTCTGAGGGCACAACCTTCTGGTTCTTCCCGCCGAACGTGGTCCCGGTGGCGTGGCCTGCGATCGCCTCATCCCACGTAGCATCGGCCATTGCCAACGCGAAGGTAGTCGTCTTGAGCACCGCATCGAGTCCGGTTTGCGAGACGGAAAAGCCGGTCTTGTCCGAGCACGTTGTGCTGGTTGCCGTAGCACAAGTCGTGAGATTGGCCCCGGTCCCGAAGGCGGTGTACACGTCTGCCGCCGCGTGTGTGCTGAACCCCGTGGCCGTTTTCCAGTCGCTGTCTCCATGCGTTTCGAGTAACCCGAGTGCCGTTGCTACCACGCCAGCAGCGTCAGGTACGGTCGTATTGAATCCCGTTGCGGTAGCGCAGTCCGTAAGCGTAGAACCCGTGCCGAACTCCGTCAATACGTTGGCAGCCGTGTGAGTAGAAAACCCCGTGGCCGTTGCCCATGTGCTATCGCCATGCGTTTCGAGATTACCCAGCGCTGTCGCTACAACGCCCGCAGCATCAGGAACTACCGTGCTCCAGTCACCCTTCCCGTCCAGCGAAGAAGCAGCAAACGTAGCGGCCACGAGAGCATCAGCAGCAAAGGCATCTGCGGAAAACGCCCCTGTTTTAATACCAGCCGCGTCGAGCCAATCGGCGGGGCACGCCGGAAGGTTGCTCAGGGTCGTAACGGTAGTGATGGTTCCCGCTGTAATGTTTGTCGGTGTTGCAAAGCCTGTTGCCTTGAAATCGGCAAGGGCTGTTTTGACATTGTACGCCGCCGCCGACTGATCGAAGAAATTCACGAACCGCCCGGCAAGTTGTCCGGGGGTTTCCGTAAGGTTGGAGCCGTGAATCATAATCATATCTGCATTTGCGGCGTGCGTTTCCGGATTATAGCCCGTGTCAGCGAAGTCCTTCAGGTCGGTCAGGCTTTGGGTTCCGCCCGCCAGTTGAACCGCGTTCGCCACCGGCTTCGTGATCGTCAACGCGAAGGTGCCAGTGCCAGTGCCCGTGACCGTGCCGTCGCCTGTGACCGTTAGCGCACCAGCCGAGCAGGTGTTGTCAATGATAAGCACGGCCCCGGCCTTCATGTCGATCTGGGCCGACCCTTCAGTCATTCCGGCCAGCGTCAGTTCCCCGCCCATTCCGTGGATGTGAAGATGCGACCCTGCCCCCAAGCCTTGCACTGTCAGCGTGCAGGCGAGCAGTGAGCCGAAGTTGCAATCAACGGCCTCGAACCAGCCGTCATCAAGGATCGAGCAGGCCCCGCTTATGGAGCCGTTGCGAACCAAGGCGTTCATGTCCGTCACCGCATAGACGGCGGAGTCGATGGCCTGGCAGGCGTTCGCCACACCCTTGGTGCTCCCCATCGCCCCGGTGATAATCATCCCCGCGAATGTGCTATGCTCGACGCTCTGACCGCCCAGTGTGAACAGGTCGCCTGTGTCGATGTGCCCGTCGGCGATGAACGCCCAGTGCTCCATCGCCTCGCCCAGCGTATGCGAGCCGTGGATGTGGAGTCGTCTAATGTTGATCGCGTCGGCGATGTCCTTGCCGCTCGCGACCGTGGTCGTCGGCTGGAACGCCAACCCGGTCGGCCACGTCGTGCCTGCCGTGCCAGAGTCGTCCACGTAGACGATATCGTTGAACATCACTTCGGTCAGCAGGTCGGCGTCGTCGATCATGAGATTATTGATCGCGGCAGCCCTGAACCCAATCGTCGGCCCACGCCACGGCAACACCGCATCACAAACGCCAGTGAAGTACCCAAAGCCCTCTTCTGTATTGTTGATATCTCCACTGGCTGTTGGGATCTCGATGGCGTACATCCCATGGTCTTGATGAGCCCAATCGTGTAGACCACTGGTTGTGGGTGTCACCGCCGTTACGGTTGTTGCTCCGGCAGTGGTTGTAAAATGCCAGTACAACGCCATATTAGATTCGTTGTAGGCTATCCCCTCATCAACAGTTTTGAAATCACTGTCGGAAATCAAGGGCGCCACGTTCACCGGCACCTCGGCAAGTGCTGCGTCCACATCCATCCATATCGTACTCATGCCGCTGCCCCTTGTTGAGCGTAGTAATACCATGGGTTGCCGGAAACGACCGCAACGTACTGATCCGCTCCGATGTCCCAGACCACAGCCGCCGTGTGCCTGTCGAAATTGTTAATGTCGTACTGCACGCCATCTGGCGTTGTGCCGAGGTCTGTTCCTGCTCCAATTGCATCGGCTCCAGCTTTCAGGTGCAGGTCTTCACTACCATCTACAGTTGAAATGAATTGGTTTGCTGCTGCTTTGCTTTCGACATTGTGTAAAGCATCTGGAAGTGAATCATCGGATGACAAGTTGTAATCAAAAACACTATTCGTGTATCCAGAGATATTCTCAAAGCAAAGTTCCGTGCCACTGAAAGCAGAGATACCCATTGCGATGTTATTTTTGGCAACTTTAACCACAACATCATCATCTATACTGATACCCCACACGTTACCTGCTGTTGATTCTCGACGGATATTCCAAACAGTGTTGTTGTAAATCGACGCAGCATCGCCAGACGATGAACCAACTAGAATTCCATGCATATGCCTATTGGCAGTCCCATCTGATTGTAAATCATAGATGATATTATTAGTGACTACTCCGGGGTCACCTATGAGAATTCCCCTTGTATTGGAACCGCTTGGGTCTTCATATACATCATGGAGGATATTGTTTCTAAATGTAGGGTCATCTCCGGAAGACTTGAATATAGAATAAGTCGTATGGTCTGGTGGATTTCCATTTACATCCCATTCTAACCATTCCACTATAGTTGGGACATTGGTAGTGACATTGAGACCACGACTTGTGCTGCACAGCACCCTCACACCAGAATCGGCTGTACCATCGTGTCGTTCTGCTTCTGGTACAGTCAATAGTATGCTGTCTGGTGTTGCGTCATCGAGCACGACATCTTCGTCAAAATCGCTGTCGGCATAGCACTCGCCATCAGCGTCATTACCAGCACCACCGGCAGCACCACCCAACGCAGCCTCCCACAACGTTATTGTGCTGTAGTCGCGGGCTGGGTCTGCTGACGTGCCGATGCTCTTGGTGATTGTTGCCATCAGTCGATTACCGCCATCAGGGATTTTACGACTACGATATCAGCACGCTTGAAACTGCCCTTGCGTCTACCGTCCACGCTCTTGTTCTTGTTGCGGATATCGTCTCGTGACTTGGCTGAGATACCCGGCAACTCGTCCCACTTGACCTGGTGCTTGCGTTTCTTGATTGTCTCGTCCTTGTCGTCAAGCAGTGGAGCCACCAACTCATCCTTGTCGTCAAGCAGTGGAGCCACCAACTCATCCGCCGTCGCATCGTCAAAGGCGTCGGTCTTGATGAAAAAATGATCTATCAGGTCGCGTGTACCGGCAGGGAATAGATCGTAATTCGCCTTGCGGTGTTCGGTATGCGTTTCAATGTGATGCCAAACGTCATCCACGGCCGCTTGGCTATAGTCTGTGTTGCCGCCGTACCAGACTTCGCGACCGGGGCGGCCAAACATTGGTTTCTTGGCGAACCGCAACCGCCGAGCAACGAACTCCACAACGTCCATGTACTCGCCGGCCGCGTTCGGCGTATGACTAAGGCTTTGAACTTCGCTTGTTGCAATGACGATTCTTTGCACCATACGTTTGTCTATCCGCTCGAATCGGAACTCACTTACCCGCTCCAGCCGAGCCTGGATAAGCGAGCCGGGCAACATCAAGCCATGGCCGTTCTTCGTGGCAAGCCGCTTGTGCGTAAGGTGCTGCATGTGCGTGGCTTGGATATGCCGGTCGCTGAAGGCGGCGATGATGTCCTTGTCATCGTAGCTATCGCTGTCGCCGATCTTGATTGCAAATTCAGCCATGCTACTACCTCGTCAAAAAGTGAACGCCCGCACCGGCAGCCGCACCGGCCGAAGCTACTTCTCCAATGCCTCGCGTATCCATTCCAAGTTCGCGTCCATTCGCGACAGCGTGGATTCGACCAGCCGGATACGCTGCTCGTGGTCCTTCCGGCATTCCGTGTTCTGCTGGATTGCCGCTGCCGTATCCGAGCGACTCGACCCCATCAGGTACGCGCCACTCAGACCGCTAGCAACCGAGGTAGCAAGGAATCCCACCGCTATTGTCGCGACTTTCATCCACGTAGCCAGGCCGTTTACGTTTGTAGGCATGGTGCCCCCCTTATGCTATTGCTGGCGAGTTAAGATTCTCCGCAACTTCCGGGAATTCACCTTCCTTGGGGTATCGCACAAGATCAGGGCGGAATCGCCGTTCGTTCCCATCATGCAGCAATACCACGCGGTCCCCGTTCATCCCAATAAAATGCGCCGGATGGTCTTTGTTGCGCCAGTGAACCACTACCCTCTGGCCTATCTTGACACGGCCCGCCTCCACTTCAGGCATGAACGAGTATGCTGACTTCTCGGGTTTCGGCAGTTGCAGTGAGTCGTTCCGCAATGCCAGTGTCACCACTGTTGCTAGTTGTGTTGGATCCATTCCCGCTGGCCCGATCGCCCCTAAAATAGAGAGCGATCGGGCCATGTCGTAATGAACCTGACGCACGGCCAGGGGTAATTGTGGAGGATCTTCATCGGGCTTGGCGCGAAGGCCAAGGCAGGATCGAAGATACGCAGCATCCATACGGCCGGTGTCAGGATCATCGGGAATTGTGTAATCGTCAGGCATTCGTGACTTCATAATGGGTCTCAGTAGGAGTTAGTGGGGGTGCCGATGCGGAAGAGCTTAATGACGCCATCCGCACTGGTCGTCGACTTCACGTACAACGTGCTGATGCCGGGACCGAATGTTTCATCGGTGTCGGTCACCAACTCGTATTTCTCGTCCTCTACGGTGCCGTCACAGGTGATTGTGGCCGATAGCGTAGACAACCATGCGGACTTAGCCGAGTTCGCGTCATCGTTTCCAGCCGCATCGTCACCCGTGTGGGCTATTTTGTACTGATAGCGCACGTCCAACGGCAACGAGATTTCCGTTGCGGCAGTCAGTGAGAACATTCCGAAAACGTCTTCTCTGGCAAAAGCCATTGGGGTTCTCCTTACTTCTTGTCATGCCAAGCCGGTATTGGCTTAAAGTGTTCAATCAGCCACGAAAGCGGACGAACCGCCTTCGGCCACTTATCGTTTAGCCATAGGTCTCTGGAATACTTCCTGGCCTTGTCGATGTCTCGTTGCGAGATCGGATATGGCCAACTTGAGTTATTGCCCTTGGAAAAATTCCCTGTTCTAAAGAGATGTGCAATCCAGGTATCGAGACACGTTACCATCTTCCCGCCAGACAGCCACGCCTTGCAGGCCAATTCTGTGCCGTACTGCCCCCAGCTTCCATGCCCTTCATCCATGCCGCCCAACTCACAGAACCGCTCCCGCTCCATCAGGAACGCACAGCCGATGCAGGACATCGTTTCGATGATGCCCGATTCGGCCTGCTCCTTCACTTCGGGTCGGCGCTTATGTTTCCGCCAATACTGGAAGTGCAGTGCTTTGTCAAATAGCCACGACACCGTTGGATCGAACTGCAAGCGAGGTTCCCAAACCATGTGCATATAGAATTCGGTGCCACCACATTCTTCGCACGTTTTCGGCTTGGCTCCCTGGTACACTCGTTCTCCACAGTCAGGACACGCCCAATCGAAGATATGCAGCCGGTGCATACTTGGAATCATTGTCCAGTCGGGCTGCATCTTCTCCATCATTTTGATGTCGAAACCCTCGTCCGTGGAACAGTGAGCGTCCAGCTTCATAATGTACTTGGCGCGACTCAATTGCACCCCAAGGTTTGTCGCCGCCCGCTGGCCCACTGGGGTAGTGGTATGCAATAGCTTGACTTGTGGGTGATCTTGCAGCGGCGGGTCCGGCCAGCTACCATCGCAGACTGCGATTACTTCCGTGTCGCCTCGACTATGCGAAAGCACGTCTTCAATCGTATGCCGCATGAACTGCTCATTTCTGCCCGGCACAATAATCGAAAGGTCCTTTGCAAACGTCATCTACAATGCTCCTGTCAATTCTAGTTTGTTTCTCGCGGACTCGATTTCCTTGGAGCTTAACGAAGAAGTTCGGACATGACAATGGTATTCGCCGGGTCGGCTTTTGAAGTAACTCTCATCCCACGGCAATTCATCCCAGTCAATGTCGTAATCCTGCTTGTTTTCGTAAATCGGACTGCCGGCGTAGGGTTGGAAGACCGTGAAGTCCAATGCCGAAAAAGGCAACTCGCTTATCAAGCGGGTAGTGTCTTCCAGCGTCTCCCAGCTTTCGCCGGGTAAGCCGACGATAAACAAGCCCTTGACGCGAATGCCGTAGTGATCCAGCCATTCAGTCGCTCGGCGAATGTCAGAAACAGTTTCTCCCTTGTGGATGGCCTTCAGTATCTCATCGGACCCGGATTCCACACCCATCGCCACTTCCACACAGCCAGAATCCGCCATGAGCTTCACGAAGTCCATCCCATGTTTCACGATCAGATCGCCCCGTACAAAACATCTCCAGACAATGCCCAAAGTCTTCAGGTGCTTACAAATCTCCAGCACTCGCTGCGGGCGGAGAATAAACGTGTCGTCGTAGAACATCAATGCGCTGAAGCCAAAGACTTCATGCAAAAGGGTAATCTCGTCGTTGACAAGCCCAGCGCTTCTGAACCGCACGCCTGTTGAGTATTTGGAACAAAAGGCGCACCGATACGGGCAACCCCTGGAGGTTATCATACTCGTTGCCGGAATCCCGTTAATCTCGTAGTGGTATCCATGGATGCCCTCATCCAAGAGATCTCTGTCGATGATTGGATAACTGTCCAGCAACAACTCAGGCAAATGAATAACACCGCTCGTAAGCATCTCTACTGTCAAATTCTCGCCGTCCCCTACGGCAACAACGTCGAACCCGTCTTCTAGGCATTTATCAGGGCGGGTTGAGGCGTGTGGGCCGCCAATCATCACTTTCGCATCCGGCCGATCGTGCTTGATCGCACGCAGCAGTTTCTTCGCTGTCGAATATTCTGCTGTCGTAGGGCCGACACCGTACCAGTCGGACCATGGCACTACTTCGTCACGCACGGTAACACAGCAACCTTGACGCTTTAGCGCAGTCCCAACTGTCAGCAACCCGAGCGGTGGAAAGACCTTCTCGTCAATCAGGAACGGAGACGGGCATCTGAGAAGCGTAATGTTCATTTCGCCTTCGCCTCCCGTCGCAATTGCCGGTGCCAGAACACGTTGGTCCTGGTCTTGCGAGTCAAGCCGTGGAACAGATTGTGCGGGTTGTAATCCACATCCCCGCAAAATTGCCCACGCGGGAACATATAGACTGTCGGCCGGTACTCATCAACCTGCCCCTTTCCTGCCTTCTGCCACTTGGCCCAAACGTGTTTCCAGAGATTGTCTTCACCCTGGGGGTACTGCCGTCGAAGAACAAGTCCTTCGTTGTAACCTCCCAATTCAAGGAAGATGTCACGATTCATGGCGTAGACGTTTGGATGCGGTGGTATCGTGGCGCCTCGCCTTTCATAACGGGCCGGCAAAAGACCGTAATCCAATAGGGTTTCGCGATCTTGCGTAAAACAGCCGTTTTCGTCGAGCACGCCGAACTCGCGGATGCATTGCATCTTCTGACCCGTGAACTCATGCACCTCCATTATCATCTTCTTGGGGATGATGTAGCCCACGTCGGCCATAATTAAGTTGCGGCCTTTGGCGATCTCCGCACCCCGATTGCGTGCAATGGAACTCGTCCACGGCCGCGTCTCGTTGGTCTGGTGGATTGTTACAACGTCGGTATCGAATTTCAACGGCGGGTCGCTTCCGTCATCCATAATGATGATCTCAACATCATCCGGCAGGTTCATCCTCTCGAAGTGCAGAATCTGCCTTCGTACCACTTCGTGGCTGTTGAGAACTGGGATGATAACGGAAACTCTCATTTGGCTGTCCTTGTGTCAGGCATATTCACGATGTTTAAGTCCCAACAATTCCAAAAATTCAGGACACGTCTGTAGCAGTAACACATTCCTGTAGTAAGCATGAATGACATCAAATGCGTCTTGACGCTTCCGGGCTGCCTCCACACGTTCGCCCATGTCATTCGTGTCCCCGTACACCTCAATGTTGACCCCCGCAGTTCTTACCAACCCTTCGATCTTCGGCGTGTTCCCCCGTATGGCGACAAATGGAGTGTTCGTCATAATCGCCAAGATAACGCCGTGGTACTGTCCCGTAATGTACACTGCGCAGTCCGCCATCAGGTCGATGCACTCCTGGAAACTACCCTCCACTGGGATGCGACGGTACGGAAGCGAATTCAGTATCCCTCCCACATCGTTGCCTTTGCAAATTTCCGACCTTCTGTTTTTCGGCGACAAAAGAAATGCCCCGCCAAACACCAAGTCCGGGTATATCCTGCCACGACATCCAGACGCCTCATGGCTGTTTATCTCCCGGAACGACAAGAAATCCAATCGGTCCAGCACGTCATCATATCGCCTGCCGTTTTCGTGCCATACTGAATTCACCAGTGCCGTCTTTTGCCCTCGTTCCTGAGCCTCGCGCAACGCATCCATAATGAGATGCACCTGCCAGCGGTCGTGGTGCATCGTCCCTTCGCCATTGCAGATAACCAAGTCGCTGTCAGCAATGGTGCTCTTTATCTTCCTCGACCCGGCGTAATGCCTGCCAACGATCTCGTGTCCAGCCAGCAGTGAATACAATTCCCGCATCGTGGCATTTGAGCCAGCATGGTCATGCGTTCTCCCACGCCGCTTGACCGAAGACGTATCGTTTAGCACAAATACCTTCATCTGGCTTTCGCTTCCTGGGATTTGCAGTATGCGTCAAAACTCGTGTGGGTCAACACTTCTGCCTCTGGCGTGCCCAAAACGTGCAGGATCACCAACCGCCGGTTACCGAGAACCAAATACCGCCTGCCTCTTTGCATAAACATCTCCAGCGGATCACGCATACCGCTCTGCTTGATGTCGTGAAACAGGTCGATTCCATCTTGCATTCGCTCCCGCACTTCTCGGTCGGCTCTTTCCGATAGCGGCTCCTCTTGCCAGTGCTGGTAGTATCGACGGATGTATTGAAAAAAAGACGAAGATCGCATCCGGTCTGGATCGTACTCTTCGCCTCTTGCTAGATTCTCCACCACTTCCAGGAATGTGTTGTGCAGCTTCTCTACGTGACGTCGCTTGTTGCGCTGCCTGATCTTGGCGCGTGATTTCCACAGGTGCTCTACGGACTCGACGCTTCGCACTCCATGCCTCCTTCCGTCTTCCTCTCGATGTCTTCTGCGTCCAGTTCGGCCCAATAGAATTCCAGCGCCTCGCCATCCTCTGAAGCCTCAAACTGATGCCAAACGCCCGGAGGCACATCAGTCATTTGGCCTTCTCGTACCGTCGTTTCCTCGTGAATCTTCTCATTCCGAAAGATGCGGACGATCAACGTCCCCTGGAGGACGACAAAGCGATTCCACTTGTGCTGGTGTCGGTGCTTCGAGCAGTACCCTCCATTCCTAAATCTAATCAGGTGGCAGTGTGTGTTGTTGGCAGCATAGAGTAACCGAGTGTCACCCCAAACCTTAGCTTGCAGTGTTCCAATACTTGGCAACATCTACCTACCCTTGAACCCATAATGCCGTTGGCTCCCCTTCCCTGGTCACGTACCACGGACGAATATCATGGCACCGCGTGTAGGCGTCCACTGCCTCCACGACACCAGCCCAATGTCCCGGCCTGTAATCGTGCAGCGACACAATCCCGCCCTTCCGTATCTTGGGCACCCAGTGAATCAAATCCAGCATCACGAAATCGAACTTGTGATTCCCGTCGATGTAAATGAAATCAAGTGACCTATCCTCGAAATCAGCAACCGCGTCCATACTTGTCTTGCGGATGATGGTTGCGTTGTACTTCGACAACCGTTTTACGGCTTCGGGATAGATGAGATTCTGGCGTTTCTGACTCACGCTGTTGTATCCCATCCACGGATCGACACATCGCAGGTGCATGTCGGGATGAGCACGGCAAAGGATCTCGGCAAAAATGCCCTTCCTCGTACCCACCTCTACTCCATCCCGGTATCCAAGGGTCTTGAAGACCTTTCCAAGATCATCCCTGGTTCCTCGGCGTAACAATCGCGGCATACTGTCACGACGTTCCTTGGTACTGAACGTCTCTGAAATACATTCGTGTGGATTCATTGCAGTGTTTTTTCCTTGTGTTTCTTGGGAACCTCTACGGGCCTTCCGAGATATTTTGCGGCAATGTCTACGGCTTTACCCCAGTAAGGAACGTCGTGCGCCCTGAGTTGACCGTGTTCCTTGCGCTGTTGGTTTTGCCTGACATCAATTCCACTTGAGTGATTAAGCTGAACAACCGGTGCAGTCGACCACCATTCGACGCTCTTGCGACTCTTAACCCTAAGTCGCTGATCCACTCTCGGACGACCAACCTCGCCTACATGGGTATCCGGAAGAGAATCACCGTCTGGGTGTTTCGCCATCCGTTCTTCAAGTGCCTCAATCAGAAGTGCTCGCGGAGCAATCAGCGTGCAATTGCACACTCGCTGCCTGAGACAGTAGATCGGGTCCCAAGTAAACAGGGACCATCTTGCCCGATTGTACGACACAGAATCAGCAGGAGGACGAAAGGCACTGAAGTGATGCGGTGGATACAGCACATCGTCTTCTGCCAGCGATACATAAGGCGTCTCGGCAAGTTTTGCACCGATACACAATTGCCGATAAATGTTCCAGTACCCGAACGGCCCAGTTTGCAAGATGTTGTGCCCCAGGTCCATCGGCTCTCGCGAAATTGAGATGATGGGCCTTCCCTCTGCTGCATGACGAAGATGCGATAACTGGAATTCCACCCAGCACTTCGGCATCTGATTGACTGTCAGGTAGATGATGGTCAAGTCATTCATTGTACTAACATCCACGGCATGGGGCGGTCCATTGCCACCCCATGCCAAAGGCGGTTTACGACGACGAACTTGACGGTGAATCCGATGGCGAACCAGAAGGCGAAGCCGAAGGTGAGGTCGATGGTGATGGCGAAGCCGATGGTGAATCCGAAGGTGACGGTGAACTCGACGGTGACGGTGAAGCCGAAGGTGAGGTTGAAGGTGAACCAGATACTGAGGTCGACGGCGAACTTGACACCGAAGCCGAAGGTGACGGTGAACTCGACGGCGACGGTGAAGCCGAAGGTGAAGTTGATGCAGCCGTGAAAACATTGACAGTCTGGGTTTCCGTCGCAATCGGCAGAACCAGCCAGCTTGTTCCATCCGAAATTGCCAAAAACCCACCAGCAATCTTCTCACTGTTCGTCGCGAAACCAATGCTGTCGGCTGTCAGGTCATTGAACACAACCAGCCCCTCATCGGCACCGGCCACGATCATGTTCTCGTCGGCGATGTTGATAAACAACGCCCAGTTGTTTTTGTTGACAGACGAAGCTGCGGGCAGTGTAAACGTCACCTCGCCACTAGCACCGCGCGTCGTAAGTACCGAGCCAAAGTCACCCGACGTGACGGTATAGCTGGCTGTCTTGACGATGATATTCAGTCTGGGGCGAACTCGGCCGTTAGTAACAGCATCATTGAACAACCGCATGATGTTTTCAGAAGACATTGAAAGTTCCTTTTTACATCTGGATTAACGATGGTCCGGTTGGCACCATGCCTGCCCGCGTCTTCGGACATAAAGAGAACCGGCACTCCCTGCTTCTTTGCGTTAAGCCGAAGCAACGGTTACTGTTTGTGTCTCTGTTGCAAGTGGCTGCACAGTCCAGCTTGTCCCGTCCGAGATCGCCAGGAATGCCCCGCCGATTTTTTCGCTGCCGGTTTGGAACGCGATACTATCGGCTGTCAGGTCATTGAACACAACTAGCTCCTCATCGGCACCGGCAATAATCATGTTCTGGTTGGCCACGTTGACGAACAACATCCACTCGCCCTTGTTCTGCGTCGAGGCTGCCGGCAGCGTAAACGTAACTGCGGCCTGAGCACCGCGCGTCGTAAGTACCGAGCCAAAGTCACCTGATGTGACGGTATAGCTGGCTGTCTTGACGATGACATTCAGTCTGGGGCGAACTCGGCCGTTAGTAACAGCATCATTGAACAACCGCATGACGTTTTCGTTAGACATCGAATTTCCCTTTTACATCGGGGGTTAAGATGGTCCGGTTGGCACAAGCCCGGCCGCGTCTTCGGTCGTGGAAGCCGGCATCCAACAATGCCCCCAGCAGTCACTACGGACTGCCGGGGGCGGGAGGCCCACGCGAGGTGGACGTTATGTATCAACGGAATAGGTTCCGATTGCCCACCAATCCATGTAGACTTCGTGAGTAGTTGTGCCGACATCACCGTTTTTGGTCAGCAAAACCAACGTCATTTCTTCATCGGTCGGGAAGGCGGTTCCGGCGGTGATGATCGCATCGGTCACCGAATCACCTAGTTCCACGCCGTCGATGAAGTACTTCATCTTCTTGTCGGCTTCGGCACCAGGATCGTAGACGCCACCCAGCTTGATCCAGGTATCGGCCACGGCTGTTCCGGCGTTATCCTTGACCTGAACTACTGTGCCGGTACTGTCAATCTGGTAGATTGTGTCGATTTCCTCATTGCTCGCGGTGAGCGTTTGGAAGCCAACAAAATCCTTCCCGGAGGCATACAGTGCCCCCGTGTTGTCCACTAGGCCCTCGACTGTGCAGAATGTCGGTTCGCCAATCCCGAAGGCAAAGGCCGTGTGGTTGTCTGTCACCGAAGTCCGCTTCATGCGGCACTCGAACGCCACAACCGCACGTTCCCCGGCAGTCGGGTCGATGCGAACCAGCCCATGCTTGCTGGCACCCAATTCAAGATGCCCTTCATCGTTGTCGGCATCGTTGCCGGCAATTTCGACGATTCCGAACTCACCTTCGCTGTTATCGACCGCCGCACAACCTTGGACGGTCACACCAGAATCCTGGTAGGTGTAATAGCCAGCTTGCGCGGTTTCACTTGCCATCACTGGAAAGTTTGCGAAATCGTCAAAGAAAAACGGAATCAACGACGGATCGTTGAAGTTGCCACCGATGAAGCCGTATGCTTGCCAAATGGCGGGACTTAACCCGCGGCCAACGGCACCCTCGGCAGAAAGTCTGGTAGTACCCATAGGTATTGAACTCCTTTTTCGCGTTAGCGAACATTATTGGTACGCGGTCAGTGATTTCCCACCGTTACGACGGGTCAGACTTGGCCGCTACGCCGGAGCGCCGCGGGTCCACGTTGAGGAAGTTGTAAGTCAAATCCGTGAAACAGTTCCACGTATTGTGGGATTCGCCCTGGAGCGGGCCGGTTTCCCGGAGGTAATCGCCCTTCAGGCACACCGGGTAAAACGTCGAGTGATCTATGACGTAGACCGGATCGCTCGACGAATCGTCGTCGAGTTGCGGGATGTAGATGATTGGGTAGCCAGCGATATACGCGGCACCATCAAACATCGCCAAGTCCTTGCCAAGATTCTCGTTGTGCGACCGAACTATGTCCTCGAACGCGGAGATCGTTTCCTCGTTGCAGTACAGCCGATAGCGATCGCGAATCTGGCCCCGGTAGTCTGGATGACTAATCGGGCTGACGAAACGACACTTACGAAACATCGTTCGCAGGCTTTTCACCAGATCGTTGTCGCTCACATCCGTGTATGTAATCGAGTAATTCTTGAAGTTCGGTACGTTCGTTGTGTTCACACCACCCTTCGTGGTATGGGAGCCCGGAGCGGCACCCGTGAAGCCGTCGGTCGCATTGTATGTGACCCAATACTTCAATGCCCACGGATTGACGTTGTCGCTTACGCCGGGAGCGGCCCCGAAGGACAGTTCCTCGATTTCTTCGACAAGCCCCAAGAGCGATGCGACACGCCGCGGCTTGATGATGTTCAGGATCAGGTCCTTGCCGGAGTTCATCAGAACATCGGTCTGATAGATAATGCCCCAATCGGTCTGGGCATGAACCCACTCGACACTCATGGTCGTCAGGACGTCCATGATGTTTACTTTGTCGGGCTGTAGAAACCCAACATGCTTTGAGGCCGCACGATTCAACTTGTTCATCAGCGTTCGTTGAATCTTGTACCCGCTGGAAAACATGACCTTATCCCGCTTGAACCAGCGAGAAAAGACCTCGTAGAAGGGCAGATTCTGTGCAATCTGCTGAAAGCGCAGACGCCCCTCTGAAACCCGCGTAGTGGCCACAATATCAGGGATATCGGCCGGTTGAATGGTTGCCATCTAGGATGTCCTCCTATATTTCTCTCCCATCAAACTCATCCTCCTGGCCCATATCCAACGAGTGGCCATGCCGCTTTTGAAGCATGGCATCCACGTCGGCCAGAACCTTTTGATTCTGGTTTTTAGGTGGTGTCTTTCGCTGAGTCGGGCGACTAGCGGTGACTCCCTTGCTTTGGCTGGAATCAGAGTTCCCGGAGATCATGTGTTGAAATTTGTCAGGGTATCGCTGCAACAAGGCCCATTGAACTTCTTGTTCGACGGTCATGGGCTTGTACTGCTGCTTAGCATTGACTTCCCGCACTGCTTCGACAGTCTCGAATAGCCGCACCCGGTGGTTAAAGTTAGTCATCGCAGCAGGATCGTCCTGGCCCATTCGAGCCAAATCCGTACCGCTGCCTTCACCGAATACATCCTTCCACTCATCGCCGAGAGCATTTACCACTTTGTCAAACCTCGCACTTTCCTCCTGTGCTTGCTGGCGGGTTATATCAGCTTCCCGCTGGCTAACAGAAGAGCGAAGTGACTTCAGTTCCTGCTGGTGATGCTCGTGTTCATGCTGGTAATGCTCGTTCATTTGATCGAGCACATCCACCAAATCATCGTCCAGCATGTCCCGTTTATCAGTGGGCAACTGAAACGCCTTGAAATCGGCAGTGTCTTCCGGCTTGGCTACTGGCTCTGGCGCGGGAGACACCGAAGGAGTTGATGGTTGAGCGGGGCGTCGATACAGCCCTTGCTCAGAAAGCGGAGCAGGTTGAACTACTTGAGTGCCCGGAGTCAACAATTGGCTGCGCCATTGAACAGCGGCAAGCAAGGCATCTGGGTTGTTAAATCCAGCATTTTGTGCCGCTGCGGCATCAGCATATCCCGCCATTTGCAGCAACGCAGGCGGGAATTCGGGGGTTTTCGGTTCTTCGGAAATTGGCTCGGGAGTAGTCTCCGTGCCTTCATCGCCTGCGGGCTCCTGAACCGGTTCGGGCCCGCCTGCGGGATAGTCCGACGGAAGTTTCTCGCCGGATTGTTTCGTAGTGCCATTTACAATATCGGCTTCCAGCGTAGAACTTGCTGGTTCCGATTGCTTTCCTGCCTCGCCGCCCAACCCCATCGGAACCTGATCGCTAGGTACTTCCGCGAAATTGTCGAGGACTTCATCGTCACTGCCGCTGAAATCCTGTGCGTTCGACGCAATCGGGTCGGGGGTTGTGCCCGTTTGGTGGGAAGTTGGTTTTGCTGTTTCTGTTGTCATCGTGAGCCTCGCAAAAAAACGGAAGGGCCATGCGGCGACGCACAACCCTCCCGTCGTGAGGCTGTCGCTGGAACGGGAATCCGACGCCCCCGGGGATCAAGTCGGGGGTTGCCTGGTCCGTTCAGGCCGTGCATCGCTGCATGACCCTTCCTTGTGTCAAATTACCTCGCGTCCTCCTCGGTGGCCCTTGCGGGAATCGAACCCGCGGTCTTCTCCTCAACCGCACAGGCGGACCTCTCGGTTACCGCCCTCCCTGACCCAGGGTGGGACGTGTTTCGGAGATGTGCTGCCATTGCACCATCGGGCCTTTACTTCTCGATGTCGCCAATTCTCCTAGAGCCGCCACGATTGGTTTTGGACTTGGGCTTGACGGCAACCACTTTCATTTTCTTCGTGTATTTCATGCCGTAGCCAACCCCTTCCTTCAATTGGCGAATCTTCTCCTTCTCCTTTTTTGCCATCGTATTTACCCTGTGTTCTCCTCGTTTGGGAAAATGTTGTACTCGTCAAGTACTCCCGGAACAATATCGTACTCGTCAAGTACTCCCGCTACAACACCGGCAGGCACCTCTTCGGGCATTGCCTCCAACTCCTTAATTGCCTTGCGAACCCGGCCACGTCCCTCTGCTATTTCATCAGATCGACGTCGACCACTGTTCTGGAAGTTGCCGTGCTCGTCCGTATGCCCATATCCATCCCGACCAGTCTTCATGCCCATCGCTTTGGCTAGGGCATCCTGTTGCTTCGTGCTTGTGATAACTGGTCGTCCCTCAGAATCAAACTCCGTGAACAGCCCTTCCCTCTTCAATCGCTCCTTCACTGCCGGCACTTCGCTTGGATTCACAGCCATTGCAACTGACTTGTACGGAAACATCGTCCGCGAAACAACTACACAAGGCCGCTCAACTTCCACGACTTTTTCGCCGTCATGGCGGAAGTGCTTAGTAGCCGATGAACTTACCCGAACGCAACTTAGGCCGGCGGTAATCGCCTGCATTGTAGCTCGCATTCCATCGGTAATTGTGTTCATGCTGGTGTTCCTTGCTGCCCGCCCCCATTGTTGCCCGCCGACATCATCTGTGCCAATGCCTGCTGCCCCGGCGCCATCCCCCCGCCGCCACCGCCGCTCGAAACATTCCGGCGGATGTACTCGTGCGGCATCCCTGTGTTCGCACTGGGCATCCGATCCGCACCACCCGGTTCAGCCGTAATCGGTATACCCGAAGATCGAATCAATTCCGACAACTCGGTAAGCCCTGTGTAACGGGTAATCAACCGCCACAGCGCCTCCGTATCCAATTCATCCCCGACCTGGGCAAATATCATCTTGGCCTGCGCCGCTTGCATCATCCGCGGCATAATTTCCATAATTGTCTGCAACCGCTGTTCCGGCGTTCGGGCATGAATGCTGAACGAATCAATCTCAAACTCAAACATAAAGAACGATCGCGATCTCCGATTGGGCCCCCAGCGTATCGGCACTTCCCAATCGGTGCCCTCTACCCGTTTGATTAACCTGCGTGTCCCCTTGGGATCCTTGTAGATGTACCACGCCAAATCGGTCACAACCCCCTGCAAGAATCCAGTAAACCGGTCGTTCAACTCATCAATCAGGCTGTTCGCACCCGCCAGTTCTATTTCCTGTTGCGAGGCAGTCCCAGCATTACTCGCAAGCCCGCCAAGCGAATCAAGGTTGCCACCTAGCCAGGAGAACAGACTGATTAAGCCCTGAGTGAATGCGTAGGATTGCTGGTCAATTCCACCCGATCGAATCTCGCCGGTATTCTTCGGATCCATCAGTTGCAAGACATCGCCATCTTGACAATCCTTAATCGTATTGTCGTCCCCAGCATTGGCAGCGGCAGGCGTGATCGTCGGGTTTGTCTTCTGCCTGTCAAGCTGATTCCCCAGCTTCCGAATCGCTCGGTTCAGCAGTTTCGCAAGGCTTTCCAGGTGTCCACCTGGAGATACTGGCATGATGTTGCCGGGAAGTGGATCGAACCGCAGCAGATGATACGGACCATTTTCCGGTCCCTCCCATTTCTTGACACGAAGCGGTTGCCCCTGACCGTCGGGGACGGTAATTAATAGCTTCTCCCGCGGAAGCCAGATGTCCCAAACGGTAACGTACTGCCGCAGGTCATCGCGGAACACTGAATCTTCAACACCCATCCGCTGGACGCTTTCGTCACCAGGGCTTTGTCGCAAGTCATCGTCCTGACGAGTCTGAGACTTGTCCAGTGTTGCAACAATCTTCTGATCCCACTCCGAGTTATTCAGTAGATCATCGAGCGGAAGTCGGTATCGGTCCCCACACCAATCGATCTCTTCCCATCGCTTGGCGTTCGTATCGAAAGCGAAATTCTCCAGCAAAACCGGATCGCAAAACGGCTGCCACGCATCATGCAGAAACCCCAACGACTCATTCATGCCGCCAGGCGTTACGGCTACCTTGACAATGCCAACACTCTCCAGCCCTTGATGAACAACCTCTTTCATGGTGTCCTTGAGGTTGATTTCACGAAACAATTGTTCGCAAGCCAAGGACAATTCGTAGGCTTCAGGTCGCGACTTCGGGGAGCGTGACCGTATGTTGACACGGGGGTCACCACTAATGAGCCGCCGCTGGTAGATTCGCAAGGCGAGGTTGTAGACGTTTAGCGGAGCATCAACCTCTTCATCGTTTGTGCCGTAACCATGACCGGCATAGAGTGACTGACGTTTCCTGTTCTGCTCGCGAAACGTCTCCATCTCCTTTTCGGCCATTGCAATCTGGTCATGGAGACGCTTGATGAAATCCGGCGTGAGGGGGCCGGCAGGGACATCCGCTTGCTTAGCAGACTCGCCGATCCGATCTGGCAAAGGAAGCCCCATCCCGACAGCAGCAGGCACACCACCACCTAAAACCGGGTATGAAGCTACCATATGGATTCCTCATTCCTTAATTCGCGTCATAGCGCGATGTCAGGCATCCTTTGGAATCTGGCCCGATGTGCCTCCAGATGAGGCACTGCCATGCCCGTAAGAAGGCGGCGGAGTGCTTCCGGCCTCTTTGACCGCGCCTTGCTCCCCCTCTACGGGAGAGATTTTCTTCTCGACTGCCTTTGCGGCTTCGTTCTTCATGGCTTCTGTCTCCATTGACTGATTAAAATGTAGGCACCTGCCTATAAATTGAGCGTTCACAGTAAACATACGGCGATCGCGCACAATCGTCAATAGAGATTTGCCGAGATAGATTGCCCAGGCAACCTAGAATTGGCAGATTGACTCACTAGCCGAACATGCCATCTTGACGGGGTACGCCGTCGACGGGCTCATCCTTGAACTTGAAATGGCGATGGACCTCCTCGGGAACTGTGTCCCAGGCAATGGGGCCCGGTTTCTTCCCTTGGGAAGATATGAGGAGTAGCATGACTTGAAGTACCTCATCGGCAGTAGCCATGGGCTTGGGGTCGAATAGAGATAATTGGACCTTACCATCCTTGTAAACCTGGAGCCCACAAGCAACAAACGCTTCCCAGGGAATTACAGGAACCCGCTGGAGCGGGACGCCACCTTTGAGTGACGGGTCGTTCATGTTGAAGTTAGGATTGATGGGACCAATAGGGTTGATGGGTCGGTTATTCATTTGGTTACCTCTTTCAGTTTTAGGATTGCGGCACAGATCGCAAGGGCGGGGGTGGGGCCATCCGCTGATAGCCCTGGACCACCAACACACCAAGTATCGTCATCAACTCCAAACAGACAGCGACGATAGCTTGGCGGTGTCTCGTGGTCGAACAACTCCACCTTCTCGGCCGCCGCAAACGCCGCATTCAAGTCGATGCTGGGTTGAAACGGAATGCAAGCTATGTCCCCTTCGCAGGTAATGTGCTCGATTCCGCGAATCTCGTCCCATTCACGCAGTGTGATGAGTACGGCAACATAAGGCAAACCACTAAACGGACCCGTTCGTGGAAAATACTGCAAGTCAATCGCGTCAGCCACGGCTTCGTCAAGTTCTGCGTCCGCCTTGATCTCGATCATCGTATCACTCCTTACCAAGTAGTTTCCAGCTTCTTTTTTTTCAGCATCTTCAGGTACTGAGCCCGCCGCCAAGCGAACGATTCGCGCGGCACGTTATCTTCGGTAGCGCTCATCACGTTCGCTGTATTCCTCCAGACGTTCCCTACGTGCTGATCTCCGAACATCAGGCAAGCGTGCCAAGCAAGACCATCGGCAATGCAATTATGCACAAGAACGCCCTGTGCGAAGTATTCCGGCGTATTAGCTACGCTTAGATTGTAGACAGCGTGCTTCCCTGCGACAGACTTTACGGCTCTCGCATAGATGCTTTTGTCCGCACTCGGGGCTACAGAACCGTGTTCTGAATTTTCGGAAGGTCTGGTAATTGATGCCACACCATTCGCACTTATGCCAATAAAGCGTTTTGTGTCGGTAGTCGTCCAGGTGTTTGCCGTTTCCGTGAATCTTTCCGTGCTCTGAATAGGTGATACACTGAAGATTGGAGATGTCGTTATTACTCTGGCTATTGTCTTTGTGATGTACCAAATAACCTTCTGAAACAGGTCCGTTATGATACTCCCAAATAGCGACATGGAGTGCGGTCTTCTTGCCGTTGCCATATTCTCGCCTGCCCCAGAAATACCTTCGCCGGTGCTTTTGCTTGGCATTGGAGTTTCGGTGGTACTTCCTCCCATTAAACACAATGGTTTCCGTGCTTGGGTCGCACTTGTACACTCGCCCTCTGACTGATTCTGTTGACATGAACGCACCTCGTCGTCTGAATGTTGACGTTGCCATGCCAGTAGTCTATCGCGGGACGTCAGCGATGAAAAGTCGATCCATGACCGATTTTCTGTCCATACAGGATGCCTCCCAGTCCCAATTAGCGAACGACCATTCGACAAATCCGCGTTGAAAACCTGTTCTTCGCCTGTTTTTCCACATGCAAACACTGGCCGAAGTCCATCGCGAGTCCAAACCAAATCGCCTGGAATCAATTGTTCAATAGGTCTTTCTCCCCGATCAGTCAAAATCATTGTCCCCTTGACAAAGCAACGATCGCCGTGCGCCGAACCGGCTCCAGTCGGATCGGTCTTGTCTTTGCTGGCAACGTGATACGGTTCGCCATCCAGGCCCATTTGGTACTGCCTAAGTTCCTCGATAGCATCCTGATCCGGGTTGTCGAAATGGCCCTCTAGAAGAGCCTCCCTATATGGCCCCAGAATAGCGCTTCGCTTGTTCATCCAGTATCCAGGCTTGTTGCTATGTCGAGAGTGCAGCGGAGCCTCTTCGGAAGACTTCCGGCGGTAATAGTGCTGAAACCCACTGCGTTCCAGCCGCTGGCAGAACTCCTTGCCTGGACCCTGATTTTCCCAGATTAAAAACGCCGGATCGCTTTTGTAGTTACAGAACCACTTGCAAATCGCAATAGCTATCTCTGCAAACTCGTATGGTTTTACGGAAGGGGTGGCGAACGACATTACCTTTTGCCCGGTACGCCGGCTGAACACCGTGATCGCCGAGTTGCTACCACCCGATCCACCCAGCCCGGCAGAAATGTCACATCCCACCACGTACTCACCCATCGGTGGGGACTTGCGGATGTCTAGTTCACACCACATCCTGAATCGGCCGTCTGGGTTCTCCGTCCAGTTTCCCGTGAGCGATTCCGAGTTGACGTGGTATTCGCCTAACTTCGGCCGGCGAACGCAATTTTTCAGGCGGTTGATGAGCGCTTCCGCAAAATACTGTGCCCCCTCCGCGCCGAATACCATGTCGTACTCTTGGGCAACGAGCACGGGATTGGCACCTGGACGCAGGCATTCCTGGTCGTACCACTGCGAACGAGTGGCTTTGCCAGTCAGGTCGTATCCTCGTTCGGACAGTCGCTCCTTCAACTTCGTCCACTGCTCGTGGTTCTGGTACTCAGAAAGCAATGGGCCGTACTTTTCCTCATCCATTACCACGGGTTGTCCCTTGACGATCTGGTACAATCCGCGATTCTGCGTCGGGTTGTCCCTCCAGGAGAGGTATAGGACCGGCTCCTCGATTGTGTCGTCGTGGATAATCTCGTAGTACGCACCGCTTCGGCCTTTGGGGGTCGAGATAAATAGCCGGCAGCGGGTGATTGGCTGGGTCGCAGCCAAAGCCTCCCTGTCAGGGCCACGGGGGTGCTTGGCGTGCTCGTCCATCCCGAACACCATAGCACGTCCGCCCGAAGCCACATCCGCGGTACAAGCGTAACCTGTGATCGCCGTTTCGCCATCCATTCGCGTCAAGTAGTGTTCACCGTAGCCACGACGCCAGTGCTTGTTCTTTTTGCCAACCATCCAAACAGGGAGCTTTTCCAGGAGCCAATCGGCCTTCCCGAACAGTGAATCCATGTCGTTCCGGCGGTCAACAGCTACCTCATCTTTAGATACCAGATTCCCCTTGAATCCCGGCTTAAACAGCCAGCACCAAATGAAAATGAGTACCAGAATCCAACTTGCACCCTGGGCACGGGATTTGACCACCCGCAAGTCTCGTTTCCCCAGCACTTTCAGAATGCGGTCGACGACGGGAATCTGATGCGGCCATGGCAGGAATGACACCTTCGTATTAAACTCCTCGGCATCGTCATCAAGGATCCGCGGCTCGTGAACGAAACAAAACCCCTTAGCCCAATACCAGAAGTCCTTGCGGCAGTGATCCATGATCTGCTGCCGAAACACAATGGCATTGGAATGACTCTGTGCGGCCAGTCTTAATGTTTCCGCCCGCCAAAAGACATTCAACTCAGGATCATCTGGAACTTCATGGTGAGTGTATTCGTAATCACCCATGCTCTGGGTAGACGAACCCTTTTTGTCACAGATTGGCATCGTTACTCAATTCATTTTCGGTGAGAGCAGGGATTCCACGTTTGTCTCCATCGCCTCAGCGAATTTTACAATCACGTTGAGTGTCGGATTACCACCCTTGAGGAATTGCGAGACCGATTTTCGGGCCGATTTTACAGGATAGCCCATTCGCTCGCCAATTACCTGCTGGGTGAGACCGGATTTCTTGGCCAGCGCGCGGACATTCACCATAACATTTTGTGTGTTCATGTCAGAATTCTAGCACTTCTCGCAATTATGGTCAAGACGATATTGACATGAATTGAGATGGAACATAGAATGCCGAAATGTAGAAAGACGGGGCCTCAGCCTCAAACGTCGTGCGGCGTAGGTGTAGCCACCGAACACCGCCAGCCTAGCGGCCCGCCGCGCGACCTCTTTTTCACTCTAGGCACCAGAAAGGCACTGGATTATGTTTCCTCAACCACTTTCGCGCGATGAAGCCAAGGCCCTACTTGCAGCCTGCTCGAACACCACTTCAGGCATCCGCGACAAAGCCGTATTCGTAACGCTCTACCGTGGCGGCACGCGAATCAGTGCCACCTTGCACATTCGCCCATCCGACGTCAACTGGGACCGGAAGATGCTCATCATCCACAACGATAAGGGTGGGAAGGGCCGTGCGGTCGTGCTTGATGACGGGGCTATGGATATCCTCAAGACTTGGGCAGAACGTCGAAGGTCGCTCGAAATTAACGGCCACAATCCGTTCTTTTGTGCCACCAACAAGCAAGCACGCGGGAACCACCTCGATCCCAGCCACTACCGACACAAGATCGCTCGACTTCGCGAGAAAGCCGGTATCAATCGTCGATGCCACCTACACGGCCTACGACATACCGCGGCGTCCGAACTGCTGGAAGAAGGGTTCGACTTGGCGACCATCGCCAGTCAACTTGGCCACGTCCATACGTCAACCACGTCTCGGTATTTGCACCGGCTGCGGCCGGATTTGATGAATAGCAAATTGAAGAAAAGGGAGTGGCAATGAACAACGAAGGAATTCAACTGATAAAACAAATTTTAGAAGTCTTGGATGAGCTCACCGCTACCAGCAAGCAGCAAATACAACTGCTCGGAAGCAAATTCAACGAAGCTAACCAAACCCACGCCACTGCCTACGGTGCCCTCATCGTCCTCCTAATCAACAAAGGCATAATCACCCAGGAAGAATATGACCGAATCTACATCCAGGTCCAGCACGATCTCTCACAGGAGTTCGCGCGGAAGCGGGATGAAGCACAACACAACAAAAAGGAATAATATGAAATTCAAACAATTCATTCAATTCATCGCTGACCCTGATGGTGCCATCCCCACCATGCGGCTCCGCTGGGTAATTTACAACAACCCACGATCCACCGCTCGCGAAGAAGCCATTGCCGCTTCCGTAATCGAGCAGGCAAACCCACGGGAGAATATCACCAGCCATTTCCCATGGGGCCCGGAACAGCAACTCATCCTCCAGCAACTCTGGATCCACCCTGAACAAGAAACCGCCGAGTGGCGAGACATTCCAATCAAAGGCGCCGAGGACCTCTACAGCGTCGCCCAGACCAAACATGGCGATCTGCCCGTACCAAACACCGTGAAAGAACCGGGAATGTTCCGGTGTGATTTTCAGCAGCGAATCAAGGAAATGCTATATTGAAACAATTAGGGAACGGATGCCATGACCATGCGCGACTGTCTTAGATGCCAAAAACCATTCAAGAGTACCGGACCAGGAAATCGCCTTTGCCTTTCTTGTAACGCAAGGAACGTCAAGAATTCCGTGGCTGTGCCTCGTGCCACCAGTAACAAAATAAGCACTCGCAAACGACACAACAAAGAATTAACTGAGGACTAATTCCCGGCCAATTCGGCGGCGGGGTTTTCATTTACCAAGGAGAACTGAAAATGAGCGACAAGATGCGTTGGCGATACGGGGATACGAACCCGGTGGTGGCGGCAAACGATTCGACCACGGTAATCGAGATCAGCGACCTGGTCTGGCAGAACGCGGATGATGCCAAGCCGGCGTCGATGATCCCCAGGCCCGATAGGGAATTCAGTAACATGTCTTTTGCTAAATTGATGCAAGAGCGATTTGCCAACAACTTCCTGGGCGTGGCCATGCAGCGGAGCCGTGACGGCGACACGTCGCCGATCCGCGTGGCCACGACCGGCGTGTTCGAGTTCGATTGCCCGAGCGGCACGTTCGAGCTTGGCGATTTAGTCGGAGTCGGTCCGGACGAAGTCGACGGCTGCCCGCTGTTGGACCAGCAGGTCGGCAAGGTGGCGACCAGCCATCTGGCCATCGGCCGCGTGGCCCGTCGCGAGGCGAGTGCGGCCACCAGCGTACTGGTCGATATTCGTTCCCGCGTAATGACCGGCGGCGTGTAAAACCGCCCGCTGAATGTCCATGTACCCCAGCGAGAACACGAGGAGAACTGACATGCCAGACATGATTACAGAGCCCGAGCCACGGGCCGTGCTTTCGACGGATATTGATTCCGATGGCGACGGTCGCTGGAGAATCAACGGGATAACAGTTGCACTGTTGTTTGGAGACAACGGCCGGCTGTGGCGACAGCACTTGACCGTTTCGGAGATAGCGACATTGGAGGCTCTTGGCCTCAAGATCGACGGGACAGGCCGAATTGCTCTCGACGAATAACACGATGAGCTGCGCGGACTGGGTGTGCGAGTGCGAGTGCGACTATCGTGAAAAGTTTCGCGGTGCCGAGACAGAGAAACGCTGCCCGAAATGCGGAAGACAAATGTTCTGCGAATTTGACGAGTGGAACGACCATCACGAAATCGAACCAGAGGACGAAGACGATGTCAATTGAATACAAACTAGAAAAAGACAAGCCGGCAATCGAACTCGATCTGCATCGAGATGCCGCCGGCGATCCGACTGTCAGCATTCTCGGCGTTGAGGTTGCGTATTTCAATTCGCTGGGTCGCTTCGTTGTCCGATCGCTCAGCGAGTATGCTGCCAAGACGCTGGCCGACGCGGGGATAGAAATTGTCAAGCAACGTATCGGTATAAGCATTCCGATTGGGCGAAAGGAGGAAGACGATGACTAAGCATCAAACGTGTCGTGAATGTAAATGTAGTTTCGTTGGTCCGGACATTGGAATCGGCGAAAACTTATGTGAATCGTGCGGACAGGAAATGTACGGCGAACGCGATGCCGAAATCGCCCGGCTAAAAGCAGACCTCGCCAAGTTTCGCCACACAAAGGACGGCGTAGTGATCGTGCCTGGGATGACAGTGTATGTCGTTCGCGGAGAAGCCATTTACACTTACGGTCCCGTCGTCGGTGTTGTCGGCCATGTTCTCCACCTACAGCACAACAGTCAAATCGCCATCGCTGATTGGGACATGGTTTTCAGTTCGACGGAAGCAGCGGAAATTGCGAGGGCAAAACCATGACGAATAATCCCGGCTGGCGATTAGTCAGCGATAGCTACGTGAACATGGATGAAGTCCTCATCCTTGAGGACGAGGATGGGCCGTTTATTGGCAGCTTTATCTACGACGCCGACGCTGATGGCTGGATATGGTGCGAATGCTACGGCGACCTGACGTGGTTCAGAGGAAAGTGGACTACCGACGAAGCCATCGCAACCGAGCGTGTGCCGTTGCGATGGCATCCGCTACCTAAACCAGAGGCAAAACCATGCCCGAAGTAATTCAATACATCGCAATGTTCGCCTTGGCAGGCTTGTTCACAGTTGCCTGGACTCGCTGGGTAATCCAACGAAAACCGAAACCCCAAAAGGAACCGAAACAATGGTCTCCGTAACGTCGCCGGCACTGGTGCAAAGAGAACATAATGGGTTTGAAACCCTGGTATTAGCGAGTGACGTGGACGGCACCGTTGCCTGCCTTTACGGGCAGCATTCCCTGTCTGAGTTTTTCGAGATACCAGACGCAAGGCGGTATTGGCTAGAGGCGTCCCGAAAAGAACAGCCGGAAGCCGTGAGGTTTTATGTGGGTACATACTTCTGGGGCAGAAAGCCCCGTCGGGTTATGTCTCTCATGCACCCTACCCTGGGAAATCTACTCCACCACCACCGCAAGGCACTGGGGCTTGTCAACAACAAAACAACCGCGCTATGGGTGCGCCTTCTTTACGAGGACCAACGAAAGGGAGCCGAAACAATGGCCGTAATATCGCCGGCGTTAGTACGAAAGAAGTTTCGCTATTCCGTTACTTTGTCGCTTGCTAGTGATCCAGAAGCGGCAGTTGTCTGCGCCGAGGGACGGTACTCTCTGTCTGACCTTTTCGAGATACCAACGGCAAAGCGGTACTGGTTGGAGGCATCCCAAAAAGAGCAACCGGAAGCCGTGAGGCTTTACGTGCGAACGCACATGCAGACTGCCAGGATAGAAGACGCTTCATATACTTGGGGTCGATCAACCCGGCGAGATAATTGTGATTTATACACCCGCATGGAAGGCATGCTTTTCCGTAACCGCAAGGCACTGGGACTTGTCGAAAACAAAACAACCTCGCTATGGGTGCGGCTACTTTACGAGGACTAAACCCGACATGAACCCTCCAGAGACGTTCATTGGATACTTACAGCAATTGCGGAAGCAGAACAAATATGCCCAGAATTGGGTAATGCAAATCAAACGCAAAACAAATAGGCATGTGTCCACAGATGGAACGTCGTGGGGCTGGTATGAAGTCTGGCCGCTTGAAATTATAGTCGGGCACTGGGGTGGTACGCAAGATGATCTTCGCCACTGCGACATAGATGTATGGAACAAGCGGGCAGCGGAGTTATCTTCTTTACGAGGACCAACGAAAGGAACAAGCCATGAAAAACGTCAAGGCGATGCTTACAAACATGATGTCCATGCACCCGGGCGGCGACATTAAATCGTATGGGGTGGCGGAGGTAGTCCTGCTGCTGGAGGAAAAGGCGTATTCATTTGATTCCTTAAATGGCGTCCACCCAACAGAATGCGTGTCTACCTACCGCATGGGCATCAATGCCGTGGCCGCGCGCACAATGGCCGAGTCCTTCGCGGCGATGGCCGATACCCTGGAAGAAGTTGATCGTAATTACGAAAAGCTAAGTGAGCCACAGGAGGAACTGCCATGAGTCTACTCGCGAAAACAATGGACTTATTGTTTGGCAAAACAGAGACCGCACTGGAAATCGAACCGGAGTATGTGCCAACACCACTCGAAAAAGCAATGGATACACTGCCGTGAAAATACATCTACGGATAGGACTGCAAAACACCGGGGCATTATGTGGGGCCGAGGCGACCGAGATGAGCCAGTCGTTGCTCGGTGTAAAAGTCCAGGGATTCCAAGCGGAAAGGCAACCCGAGAAAATTCACCGGCCGTGCCGTGGAGACTATTGCGATGCTTGCCTTGGCATTTATGAGGCGTCGCGTCCGGCGATTTCCGCGCTTTGCCATTTGTCGGACGGGTTGTTTGACGACCAAGCCGCACAAGCGGCGGGAGGTGAGTGATGCGTGACAGCGAATGTAATCATACGGTGTCCTACATAGAAAAGGGTGCGAACAGGGTGCAAACGTACACGGCCCATGCGGCTGATTGTCCGCATTGCCTTCGTCGTGAGATCGAGCGGTTGCAAGCAGAAAACAAAACCATGCAAGCGCTTCATTTCGCCGTCGGAAAGTGCAACCGGGAAGACGTGCCGGCCAGCGTCTATTCCGCCTGGGAGGCACCGGAAAGTTATTATCAGTGCGAACTATATCAGGCTCACGAATTGCAAGCTGCAATGGCGGACATAGTAGATTGCTCAAGGAAAGCGATCCATACAGGAGACTATGTGACTAGCGTGAGTCACATATTTCATGTGGCCGCAAACGCGACGGGAGGGAAGCGATGAAGATAACAGAAAAAGTATTGCTCGAAGGGCGCGCGGCATCGTGCCGAGAGCCGCTAGAGACGACCCGTGAGGCCCGCGAAGTCTTTGCCGTCCGACAGAAGAAAATGATTGCATCGCATAAGTGGCCGTACACCCATTGGTGCAACAATGAGGAGTTTTGTCGGGCTTTCAATATGGTTATCAAACAGGCCGACGAAATCGAGCGGTTGCACCACATCATATCCTTCTTTGAGGCAGAGGCGGGTGGTGACGAGGCAACAGCCGATTGGGAGCACTGCGACGTGAAGTTTCGCTCATGGTTTCATGCTAAAGTGGCTGCAAGCCATCGTGGACAAACTGCCGCAGACGCGGCGGGAGGTGAGTTGTGAGCGATGAACAAGAGGGCTTAAAGGCCAAAATAAAACGTGCTGACGGATTGGTGTTGGACGGAGACGAACTATGCTTGCAGGCAAATGCCGGAGACACGATAGATACCGCCTGCTTGCGGTCAATCGCAGCCTTACTCGGCGAGATATTCAACAAGGATGTTTTCGACGATGGCGGTTCGGTAATATGGCTGGCGACAGCCAATAAAGCCGCCGACGCGGCAGGAGGTGAATGATGACTAACAAGGAGTTGATTTCCCAGCTACGGCGACGTTGTGTTGCCAAGGAAATTATTCAGGCGGTGGAGGACATGCAAGCGGACAATGCGCGGCTACGAACCGCCCTTGAGAACCTCACCGACGACCCGCCTATCGGACTCGATTGGCATTGGCACATAGAGCAGGCGCGGACAGCCTTGGAAGCTGACTGATGCAACGCATAACCACCGCATGGCCTAAAGACATCATCGAGTGGCACGTAGGCGAAACCGGGTATCTGTCGATCCCGTTTACGTGGCTGCTACCCAAGGCAAGGCAAAGAATTCAGCAACGAGACCTATTTGTAAAACGCTGGGTTGTGGGCGGGCCGGCCGTGCGGCTGATGCCCAGCTACGACCTCGGGGCCGACTCGGTAGGCGACAATATGCCGGGCGTATTGCAGCGAGCCAATCCGATGGCAACACGTACAACCGTCGGCTGCATCCGTCGATGCCCATTTTGCGGAGTACGGAAAATAGAAGGCGAGTTTGCGGAATTGGCTGACTGGCCGGACCTGCCGATCGTGTGCGACAACAACTTACTGGCCGCGAGCGAAGGGCACATTGCCCGCGTCATTACCCGCCTGCGAAAACACGAGGGGGTTGATTTCAACCAGGGACTTGATGCCCGCCTGCTGACCGCTTTTCACGCGGGGCTATTGGCGACGTTACGAAAGCCCATCCTCCGATTGGCCCTGGACCACGATCGGGATAGGGAGCCGTGGGCTGATGCCGTGGATAGATTGCGGACGGCCGGGATTGCAAAGAGCCGAATACGGTCATACGTCTTGTGTGGCTTCGATGGTGGCCCGGAAGAAGACCGCGAGCGGTGTGAGTATGTCGAATCGTTCGGCATTATGGCACTGCCGATGTGGTATCACCGACTGGACGCATTGCGGAAAAACGAAGTCACCACCGACCAACAGGGGCTCGGGTGGACGAATCGCAAGCGGCGCGAATTGATGTGCTGGTATTATCAGCACCGAACGCTAGAGGTGAGAGGCTGAACCAATGCAACGCATAACCACCGCCACGCATGAGCTACTAATTTTCACCGACGGCGGCCAGACGCACATTTACCGTTGGCCGCTCGGGCAGTCGCCGTTACCACTGGCTGGCAAATCACTGAGCGAGATTCGGGATTACTTGGACTATTGGGACAATCAATGAACGAACTACCTAAGTGTTATCGCTGTGGTTGTCAACCTTGCGAGTGCAAGGATGGGATTACGTTGTACTGCGGGGATTGTCGCGACGTGCTGCCGCTGCTGTCGGGTGTCTCTGCCGTGGTAACCGACCCGCCGTATGGGCTGGGGTTCATGGGCAAGCCTTGGGACGCGAGTATCCCGGCGATATGGGAACCGCTCTTGGGTGCCTGCTTGCCCGGCGCACACCTGCTTGCGTTTGGCGGCACGCGGACCCACCACCGCTTGATGTGTGCTATCGAGGATGCCGGCTGGGAAATTCGTGATTGTTTGATGTGGGTTTACGGTAGTGGATTTCCGAAGTCGCATAACATCAGCAAGGCCATCGACAAGGCGGCTGGGGCAGAGCCCGTCCCGACCGGCGAAACGAAACGCGCAAGCATCCAGCGCAACGGCACCGGCGAAACGTGGAAGGCCGGGGCCTTTGCATCCCATCCCGAGGAAACGAAGCGCGTACCTGTCACCGTCCCCGCCACCGAAGCCGCCCGCCTATGGGACGGCTGGGGTACTGCTTTGAAACCTGCAGTAGAAATTATTGTCCTAGCCATGAAACCGCTTGACGGCACGTTCGCTGCCAACGCGCTTGAGCATGGCGTGGCGGGGATCAACGTAGATGGGTGCCGGGTGGGCAACTTTACTCCGCAGCCACATTCGGGCGGAATGGAACGGCTAAATGCCGCAAACCAGAAACAAAGCTATCGGCCCAACGCTTACCAGAAGGGACGCGACGGAGAGGCTTCGGCGGACAAACGATACACAGACAACGGGGCGACCGACTTCTCGGCTACGCCGGGCCCTCGTGGTGGTTCGCCTTCTGGCCGCTGGCCCACCAATCTGATTCACGACGGTAGCGAGGAAGTGGTGGCGGGGTTTCCGTGCACGAAGAGCGGTGCGTTAAATGCTGGGCATAAGCGCGGCAACGGAACAGGGAACAGCTTCACGGGTGGCGGGGGTGTTGTTTCTGGCAACTACGGCAACGACTCCGGCAGCGCCGCTCGGTTTTTTTACTGTGCTAAAGCAGACAAGGCCGAACGCGGCAAGGGCAACACCCACCCGACGGTCAAGCCGCTGGACTTGATGAGCTACCTATGCAAGCTCATCTCGCAACCAAGGCACGCCGGTACGTTGCTTGACCCGTTTGCCGGTAGTGGCTCTACGCTACTTGCCGCGTCCCGCTGGTTCGAGCGGGTAATTGGCATCGAGCGGGAAGAGAAATACTGCGAGATAGCCGCCAACCGATTACGCCAAGGAGTGCTATTTTGACTGACCCAACCCTCGGCCCGCCGGGCACGGAACAAGGAACTGGAGCGGGAGCATGACTAATTCAGACCGAGACATTCGTGACGAGTGCGAACCGCATTTCCAGCGTCTTGCGGGACTATTCCCGGAAGCGGTATGGATGCGCGGCGACCCCGCGTTGTTGGAGGCCGCGTGTGATGAAGTCGAGCGGCTGCGGGGCAGAATAAAGGAACTGGAGTGGGACTTGTGAAGCGCAAACTTACCCTCGGCCCGCCAGTCGTCTACCTGGCTCGCGTGTTGTCGCTGGCCTCAGTAAAGGAGTGATGTTTTGAGTGAATTGGTAGTGTCGTTTTCCGGTGGAAAAGATTCAACGGCCATGCTACATCTGTTGCTGGATCAAAGTGCCGATATTGCGGGAGTGATTGAATTTCACACCGGCTGGGAGTTCGACGAGATAACGGCACACCGGGATTTAGTCGAACAAAAGACGGGACTGACTATCATCCCCGTGCAGCCGACGATACCGCTTGACTTCCAGTTTGTGTCAATGCCGATTCGAGCAAGCAAAGACTATCCCAAGGAGGGCGTGAAACAAGGCGAAGTGCGTTACCACGGCTACGGCTGGCCAAATGTCATGGGGCGATGGTGTACGGACATTAAGGCGCGAGGATTAGACGCAGTTGCTAAGCGGATATGCCCGGACGGCATAAAGTGCATCGGGTTCGCGGCCGACGAAGCCCATCGGTGCAACACCAAATCACAGCGAAAACTACAAGACAAAGGGAAGGTACGCTATCCGTTGATAGAAGCAGGCATTACCGAGCGTGACGCCCTGAAAATGTGCCACGACCTCGGGTACACCTGGAGTGGTTTGTACAAGCATTTCAAGCGGGTGAGTTGCTTTTGTTGTCCGCTCCAGTCGTTACGAGATTGCCGCACGTTGCGCACGCACTATCCGCACTACTGGCAGCGGATGCTCGAAATGGACGCCATACGGCCGGGACACAACAGGGGCTTTCACCAATACGATACGGTCCACGACCTGGAGCGACGGTTCGCGGAAGAGGACAAGCAAGGGGTACTGTTTTGACTGACCCAACCCTCGGCCCGCCGGTAGTCTACTTGGCGCGTCTGCTATCGCTTGCCGATTACCAACGCAATCCAGGACTGCCAATCGTCTGGGGCTACGAGCGGCGAGTGGAGGGCAGTGACGAACAGTTTGCCATTATGCGTATCCAGGGAAACAGGGTGGAGAAAAACAAATGACATTCAGCGAGCGCAATAAGGTCACCGATATCGTCGTCGAGATTGTCTCGCTATCGGATGAGCGGTGGTGCAAGAGCGACCGAGGCTATCACATGCCGAAGAGACGCGGCGGGAAACGATCAACCGCAAACCAACAACCCACTAAATACCGTCCAAATAACCACCATCGCCACCATCACCCACACCGCCACCACCCACACCGCCATCCGCCTTCGATGCGAATCCTAATGCCCTAGCTATCAACTCGCGCCGCCGGTCGACCGTGGACAACGCATAAGTCGTTAATATCAACAACGCAAATGGATTCGGAGCTAAATTGGATGCACGGTCTATATGAGCTACCGGGCCGTTAGCCGTGTCCTCCACCACCCGACTAAACTCCATCACCGACCATAATAACCCGTCACGCAATTGACGGCTTACGTCCTGCTCCTTATATCCCGTGTCCAGAACCTTGTCTAAATCCGCCGGTAAACCCGCTAAACATAGACTGGCCGGTGACTCAACCGCCGCCGACGCTAACTCCCGCTTCGCCACTACTAACTCGCCAGTTACCGCCGATAACTCCAGTTTCAACTCCTCCACACACTTCAAATTCGCCTCCATTCGTACCAATCTCGCCTCCGATCGCTCAACAGTCTGACGGAATGTGTCCCACATCTCCTCCCATGCTGCTAACGATGCAACGTCCCGGTCCTCCCTGCCTTGATTGCCTCGCTTCCGACGAATCCGTACCTCCTCCCGATATGCCTCCGCTACGTCACGTAATCCAACCCTCGTAAGCCGGTTCGCTATGCTCGCCTTGTTCATCTTGCACCGTTGTGGCTAGAGCCCAGTGGTAACCCCGTCGGACTTGCTCATTATAGCACAAATGACCAATCCTGTTAAACACAGACATGGGGATAACTACGTACCCACGCCCCTCGAAGGGGTGGGGTTCGGGGCAAAATCCGCGGATCGAGATAGGGGTCCCATCGGTCGGCGCCGGCTGATCTCCGCCAGCTGCTGCTGGCCGCGGCTGCCGTCGCCCTCCCCCTCGCTGGTCGAAAATGGGCGTATCGTCACGCTTTGATCGTCCAGCCCCCCTGCGGCTGTGTTCATGGCTCAAGATCATCACAGCTTGTGTAGAAGCTGTGATAGAATCAGGCCTTGGCTGCCTGCCTGCGCCTGCCCTCGCTCATGCGTGTTACGAATTACAATAACGTAACACTGGCCTAGTGCTGCACTCCGCGCGTGTTACGAATTACAATAACGTAATACTGGGGGGGAGCGATGCACGGGGAGCCACACCGAGGCGACTCGCCCCTTGTCAACCCCCCGCCTAGTGCCACCCCCGCCAAAGACCATCCCTAACCCTTGTACCTGTAGCGACTTACGACGTGCGCAACATTCACTCAGGTGTCCACTCCGATTTTATTTTATTCCGGTCTTGCTGTCGTAATACAACATATAGTGGTCGAGATTCTACCTACCACTATATGTGGTAGGTCGCCTGCTGTCTGTCTATTATCTGTGTCTATAGTCTATTGACTGTACCGAGAATTAGAGTATGATATAGCAGCGGGCAGATACAAAACAACGCTACCCATACCCAGCACCCTACACTCTGACCCCGAGGTGACCTGTGCGATCCCCAATAGACTACACGGTCCGCCGCCTGAGTAAACTTCACGGCATAGTGGTATGCCCTGTTTGCGGGCGGAAGGGCCATCGTCGACAGTATCGCGACGGCTCCGCTATCATCGAACACCGGATTGAGTATCAACCGCCCTACGGTAATGCGGTAACCACTGACCATTGTATGCTGACAGCTACCCTAGCCCCCAGGTGAAACTATGACCCCGTACAAACTAATCCGAGGTGAACGCATGGAAACCAAAACACCACGAGCAGCGCAAACGAGCCGAACGATACACACAAGGCACACGATATTGTGGGCAGATGGGAAGACGTCCCGGGAAACGGTGTTTGTTGCTGAGGGTGCTGCTTTCACTGGACAGCCTACCGCCTACGCTTTCAGGAATAGCGTGCGAGTATGGCTCGTTCCTGGAGAATCAGTCCAATGGATGGAGCTTTCCTAATAATACAGAGGCCCGCATCACGCCGGCCGACCCCTACACTCCCCTACACTCTAACCCGAGGTGAAACATGCTTCCATCATGGGCGCAAAACAAAATGCAGATCCTGAAACACTGGCGAGACAAATCGGCCGCGGCTGGCCACAACACAGCGCGAATCAGTATCGGCTATTTTGACGGCTTGCTTCTTGCGGCCGACGACACCGGGGCTTATCACTTCCGTTTCGGCCCGCGGGGGAATATCACGTTCAGCAGTGTCGGCCACCCCAGCGTAGCGCTAGAGTCGATAGTATATGGGCGCGCGTAGCCCCATCGGCGCGCCGTACCACTACGGCGCGCTAGTGGTGTTATCCGAAACCCTAACGGAGTCGAAAGGCTAGAACAATGAAAGAAACAGTCAAAACCACCTACCACAAAAATGGTAAAGTCGCTGCTCAGGTTGTTCGATACCAACGGCCCGGACAAGAGGAACGAGAAACCCTCCGACTCTATTCTTCCTCGGGCGTCTACTACAATTTCTTCGATGGCCCAGCAGGATCGTTCACCTGCTAACCCGCCCCGGCCCCGATAGCGTAACCGGGCTTCGCGACCCGGCGGGGCACTTGTTGACAACGAACCCTAACCCGAGGACAGAACTTATGATTACAATTCCCAACAAAATGCGTGAAGCAACGCTATTTCCTGCCCATGGCAAGACTTGGCAGATCAAGCGAATTCGGCGTGACTGCTGGTATCTTGCGGAATACAAACTGGGTGGACCCAGCCGATTTGGTACTCGCAAGCAAATAATCAAAGATGTCGGCTATCTCCTGGAATCTGGGCATTTGCCGCACAGCAAGGCAAAATCATGGGCCTAGCTCCCAGCCCCGATAGCGTAACCGGGCTTCGCGACCCGGCGGGGCACTTGATAACCCTGAACCCCTAATCCCGAGGTGAAACGATGAAGACACCAACACTCCGACAAGCGCGGCTCCGCCGATACTGTGAGCAACTGACGATAGAGCAGTTACATAGGCTCGACCGGACTATTTACGACAGAATCTACCGCGCGTTCTCTGGCGGCATAGTGTACGGCGTGGACTGGTCGACTCTCTGGACCTGCCATCCCGGCCTGGCAACCGCGCTTGATGTTGCGCGCAGTGTCCAGGCGGAAAGATGCGCGTAGCCCCATCGGCGCGCCGGCATTGTGTGCGGCGCGCTAGTGGCGATATTCAACCAACCCTAAACCCGAGGTAACGCTATGACACTATTGCGAGACATGACCAGAGAAGACCGCGAGCAAGCCGTAAACAATGCCACCAGCATCATCCGGCAGGACTATCACAACGATGTACGGGACATTGCCGAAGACGTTATGGAGCGAATGCGCGAGGCACATAATGACGGCCAGCGCAGCGAAAAGCTCCGCGAAACCCTGACCGAGTACATGCACGAAACCATCGACGGCTGCGGCCGAGTTATCTACACCTGGCAATCACAACTTGGCCTACTGGCAACCGATAACGATGAAGCCTACGTCGAGGAATTTGGGGCCGAAGGAATGGTCGAGGACGGCGAGATCCAGTGGTCGCGGCTGATGTTCGCGGCACTCGAGCGCGACGTGTACAAACAATTGGAAGCTGAAGGATTGGACGCAAACAACCCGCAAGCGATGTTCGACGAAGACGAAGAATAGCACAACTCCTGCCCGATGTAGCCCCGAGTCGGGTGAGCAACAGCGTATCGGGGCCGCTGGCGGCCGGCGCATGGCCGCGGATAACCCCAAACCCAAAGAGAGAAACGATGGAACACACACCAACACCATGGCACATCGAATGCAAGCCGACCGACATATGGGATAAACTTGGCAATCTGATTGCGCATATCCCGGCACCGTTTGGGTCTACTGAGATGTGGGACAAAGCCGTAGCCAATACCGCCTTCATCACCCTGGCCTGCAACGCCCATGACGACCTACTGGCGGCGTGCGAGGAAATCGCCAAAAAGGAAGGTGCATTTAACCGCGATCCATTGCAACACGCGGTCAACTGTATTGATCACATGGCTGAGACGGCCGCTGCCGCCATTGCCAAAGCGAAAGGAAACGATGATAAAGAGCCGAGTTTGTTGTACGCGACCGTTAGGGGTGCATACAACCCGGAGACTGACGAGGAAGAGTTGCATATTGAATCCCGAATGTCAGACGGGCAGAAGGGCGCTTTTGCGGTGGTAGATGCCGAGTTTCCAAAGATGGCCCAACTGTTTGCCGCTTGCCCGGACCTGCTGGCCGCGTGCGAGGCCATTGCTAATCAATTTGAAACGACATCGACCCCCGACGTTGTAGAGATTGCCTGGGTTGCCGTCCAGCGAGCCCGTGCCGCCATTGCCAAAGCGAAAGGAGAGTGACCCATGAACACAACACGCCGCCCCAACGGCTGGTGGATAGAAACCGGCTGGCACGACTGCCCGGATTGCGGACCCTACACCACAAAAGCCGAGGCCGAGGACGATCGGCGCGGGCTGGAGCGGGCCGAGAAATGGGGCGACCGGCCGGGATACGCTACAATCGAGAAACCGAAACCGACGTAGCTGTTGGCAGTGGCTGTGGCGATGGCGATGGCGTTGGCGGAGACGTAGCTGCTGGCTGTGGCGTTGGCTGTGGCGATGACAGAGACGAAGGCGCTGGCGGAGACAAAGTTGGTGACAATGGCAGTGACGTTGGCTATGGCGTTGGCCATGACCCTGGCGCTGACAAAGACGAAGACGAAGCTGATGGCCTTGGCACTGGCCGTGGCTGTGGCAGTGACAATGGCGGAGACGAAGCTGCTGGCCATGGCGCTGGCCTTGGCAGTGGCTTTGGCGAAGACGAAGCTGATGAACGTGTGTTACTTATTTTCAACCCCCCCTCGAAAGGACTGTATTATGAGAACCTACCGCGTAAAATTGACGATGATTTCGTACATTGCTCACCCCTTCTGGCCGGCGAAAAACACCTGCATCGAAATCGAAAAGAAGTCCGGCGTGAACCGGCTACAAATCGAGGAGAAGCGAGTTGCTGCCCTCAAGGCCGAGTGTTCCAAGCAAGGCATCACCTACGAAGAATACCTCGAACTGAAAATCAAGGCGGCCGACCAGTGGTATCGGAACAAGGATGGTGAGATCATCATTCCACGGCATCAGGTAGCCGGTGCCTTAGTGCAAGCTATCGGCGGCGCGCCGAAAGCCCTGCGTGGGCCCTATGACAAGGACAATTTCCGGGCCGCCGTTCAGATCGGCGATTTTGCTACCGGCTGCAAGGAAGCGAGCGGCGTTTTTGCTCGGTTCGTCAAGCTCGAAAAGAGCAACCAGCGAAGCTGGCAAGAAAACGAATACCTCGGGCAGTACCTCGACAAAGGCAAGTTTTTCGAGGCGGCCGGAACGATTGCCATTGCCGACGAAAAGCAGGCGCAGACAGTGAAACGGATCCTGACTGCTGCGTTTGAGGTAATTGGCGTCGGGGCGGCGCGTAAGATGGGCTTCGGCCGCGGCAAGGTGACGGCGTTTGCTTAGCTTTTGGCGTTGGCAATGGCTGTGACCATGGCATTGGCGGTGACCGTGACGAAGACGAAGCTAATGACGTTCTGGACCCCCTAATCTGAGGAGTGAAGCATGATTGACTGGAGCAAATGCAGTTCAACCGACACGTTCGCGGTCCGGCAGATAGTCAAGCGGGCCAGGATCATAGACCCATGCCTCGATCCACTTGATACCGCCATGGACTTGGAGGCGTGCCATGCCTGCGGCTGCCCGCTCGACCTGAAGCGGATGGCGACCGCCGCCGAATCGGACCTGATGCACGATGTCCACGGAATTAGCCAGTATATCGACCGGGAGTCTGGTGAGTTGGACGGATTCGTGCCAAGATTGCGAGCTGATCCTGAACCCCTAACCAAGGAAGACGGCGATGGAAAGCAACTCGAAAACGATTAAGACGATTGCGGAACTGGAGATATACGGCCTACCCCCGCAAGTGATAGAACTACTTGATCGGCATGGATACATCTACGTGGTCGACCTGGAGCGGTTGACAGCAAAGGAATTCCTGACATGGAAGCAGGCCGGCGCAAAACGACTGGCGAAAATACAAACCGCATTGGCAAATTATCTGGTTGACCGACCAGTGAAGTCGGTAGAAGACTGCATCTGCATCCAGATAGCCGCCCAGGAGCCGCAGGAGGCCCACTGGCGCGATCCAACGCCAATAAACGAATCCCAAGGCCCATAACGCCCCAGGACGCCATATGGGCCATTTGCGGGCGTCTTGGAGCATTTCCCCCGCACAGCCCCGCCTCGCCCCTACTCCCGCCCTCTCCCCCGCCGAATTGCCGCCGAATTGCCGCCGATCGCCAAGGGTTTGAGTGTTTTGCCCCTCCTTGTTTGCCTAACTTGCCTATTCCGGGGACTTGTGTGGCCGGCACTCAGTTTTGTGGCCGGCGTTTTTTGAGGTGGCCACGCAGTTAAGTTATTTCATGGCAACAAGTTACGACGATTTTAGGCAGTGTGGCCACCCCGCGCAGAACAAGACAGACCCTTTTAGGATGTCGTGCGTTGATAAATTGATATATGTCGTTTGATCTATCAAAACACCTATTAACTCCCCCTTACCCGCGAAAGAAAAAGCTGGCCACAGTGGCCACACTGACGAGAATTTCTAATTTTTTGATGTAATATGCTTGTATCTTAGGGTTTATGCTTGCAATACTACTGTGGCCGCCAGCGCGCAATTTGTGGCCGGGTGTGGCCATCATTAGTTTCTACGAGGGGAGTATGGGGGGGCAAGATCGACTATCGACATTTCGGTCTTGACCTAAAGAGTGCAATGGCTATGATTCATACATAGTAAGTAATAATCAAGCAGTAGGTTTTACACAGGAGTTTGTATGATGGCCATTAAAGTTGAAGGAAGACTCAAGCCTTACTACCGCGGTCAGCGTATCCGAAAATACGACTGGCCCAACTGGCTTGATGGGGACCAGTGGTTATTGGTGCAGGAAGTTGATTTCAAAGTCTCGGCAGAATCGTTTCGCCAACAAGCACAAAACGCTGCCGGGAGACGCGGCTGCAAGATGAAGACCCAGGTGACAACCGAAGACGGGATGCCCGCAGTTGTATTGCAGATGATTAAACCCCAGATGCCCAAGGAAAAAACTAAGCCCCTCCTACAACTCCCCCCGCCCCAGTCCGCAACCGCCGAAGCCATGTTCGTCGACTAACTTGCCAAAGCCGTATTGACAACATCAGGCAAATGTGTCAAGTTTCCGGGTAACATCAGAAACACACGTAAATTTTTCATGGAGCGAAAAAATGCTTGTGCTCACTCGCAAACAAGGCGAATCCATCCATATCGGCGCCCACATCACCGTTACGGTTGTGCGAATCAAGCACGGAGATATTCGCCTGGGCATTGAGGCGCCGGCAGATGTTGTGATTTTACGAGATGAACTGCTAGAGGAGGAAAACGATGCTGATAGCAAGTGACATTGAAACAGGTCCGCTACCTGACAGAGACCTACTGCGGCTATACGTTCCGCCGGTAATGCCGGGGCAATTCGACCCGGCGACGGTAGATATCGGCCGGGCAGTGAAACAAGAGACGATCGACAAGAAGATCGCCGAAGCCAAGGTTGAGCACGAGGCCATTCTAGCCGACTGGGATGGTTACTGCGAACAGCATCAAGCCGGTTATCTGGCGACCACCAAGGAGAAAGCAGCACTGGATCCACTAACGGGTCAAGTGCTGGCAATTGGCTACCTGATCGAGAACTATGAACCACTAGTGCTTGCCAGCGGGGACGAAGACGAAACGCTGGAATCATGGTGGGAAATATGCGACGAGTTTATGGAGCAGACGATTGTGTTCCACAACGGCTTCGGTTTCGACTTGCCGTTTCTGGTCCGTCGGTCGTGGCTGCTGGATGTGACCGTTCCAGATTGGGTGTTGTCGTTCCGCGGCAGCCGGGTGTACTTCAACCAGGACAGTTTTGCGGACACGATGACCACATGGACGATGGGAGAGTACGGCAAGTTTATTAAGCTCAACGCCCTAGCCAAGATATTTGGGTTCGGGGGCAAGCTGGAGGGCTGCACTGGAGCGGACTTCTCCCGAATGTGGCACGGGACGCCAGAGGAGCGGGCCCTAGCGATTAGGTACTTAGAGCAGGATGTCCGGATCACAATGCAGATTGCGCAGGCGATGGGACTGGGCTAGAAAAGTAAAGTAACACTCATACGGAGAACACGGAGATGTCTGAATCCAACGAATTGTGGGGCGGGGTGCGGATACCAATTATCATGGTATCTGGAGCAGTAAACGCGGGAAAAACACTGTTCGGCTTGACGATCGACGACAATTGCCGTCGGCCGTCGACTGAAATCGAGCCGACTACTCTTGTGTACGACCAGGAGGGGTCTTCCGACTCTTATGCTGGCTCGCTGAATTTCACCCACAAAGATACGCGGGCAGCGGTTGCCGCGGGCGTACACAACAAGGTGATGACACCAGGTAGTGCTGATCCCCGCTGGTTGCGCATCTTGAAGGAACAAGCGGATTGCAATGATTCGCCGTCGGCATCTCTTTTCCGTGCGTGGTATCTGTCGCTCATCGACGTGCCGGCTGGGAAGTACCGCGTTGGTATGGTCGACACCTTCACCCCGCTCCAAGAGGGGCTGATCGACTGGCTACGACGGCATCCGGAAGCGTTTGGCCGCACGGTGAACGAATACACCAAGGCCAGTAGTATGACGCTCTGGCCCGATCTCAAGTCAATCCTCTCGCATATCCTGAGCACCGATTGTCGATTACGGTTCGAGACGTTTGTTTTGACGGTCCATTTGAAAAACGAGTGGATTGGTGGCCAAAGGACGAAAAATAAGGTTGCCGAGGGGCTGGATGTGCTGGAGAAGTTAGCGACACTGCATGTCGAGCTTGACCGCACTCCGAAAGCCAAGGGGAAGGAGGCTCCGCGAGTACCCGCGGCCATCCTAAAGAAGGAGCGGCTGGTACGTTTTGGTGCCAATTCGAGCGAAGATCAGCCAATCCTTCCCCCGCGGCTTCCGGAATGCACGCCGGATGCGATTCGAGCTTACATTGCCAGCCCGCCGGACTTCAAAAAACTGACGCCGGCAGAGCGGGTGCCAGAGGCTGCCCAGATGAACGAGGACGATCGGCTTATCGCCCAGCAGCAGATTGCCCAGTTCCAGGCCGAGGCAGAGGGGTCAAAGGTCTCGGCGCTCGAAATGGCTCGGCAGGCAGCGGCACGCGGAAATGCCGCAGTTCAGCCGGAAGCCACCCGAACCACTCAACCGAAGGACACTACGCCCAAAATGGCGTCGGAGGCTCGGGTCAATGAATGCCTACTGCAAATGAAGAATCTTTTCGCCACTGGGGCCGAGGCCAAGGCGTGGCTCCAGGAGAGATTTGGCGTCGAGCATCCGGCAATGCTGACCGATCCGCAGTCTGACGGTGCATTGTCCGCACTCTTGAGGACGCAGGCTGAAAAGCAACTGGCTACCATGCCGGAACCGGCACCCACTGAGCCGACGGAAAAACAGCCGCTGAATAATGACCCGGCAGCACAGGATCAGCGGAACCGTATCCGTGAACTTACCGTCGAGTTGTATGGCGACAAGGCACCGCACGAGCAAGCACTGTTCCTGCAAGCGCTCGGCTACAATACGGCCGAATCCCTCACTCATTTGCAGGCAATTGACCGGATTGCCGTGCTGGGGCATCTACTGAGCCCCAAGGAGCCGACAAACGGGGGTGACAAGATTCCCTTTTGACACAGACATGAAAATGGTCTCCCGCCCACATGGGGCCTAGCGGCGAGCCAATAATAACTCAAGGCCCTACTTAACGGAGGAAATTGAAATGGTGCAATGCGACCCCGGATCCGCTAATCGGATGATTGACGCTAACTGCAAGTGTCATCTACTGATTGAAGGCCAGGAGCTATCAACCCAGTACGGGACAGCAGTGAAAGTCTCGTTTCAGGTGTTGGCGGCTACCGATCCAGCACAGAAGGACAAGATACACAGCGAGTTCTTTCCATGTGAAGGCAAAGCCGTCGATAAGTTCTATAATCTCGCCGAGGCGGTTGGATTGGTTACCGCCGAACAGCGAAAAGCAGCCACGGCGGCCGAACAAGGGCTGGCTGTTGATGAAACGCTTCTCAAGGGGCGGCAGTGCTGCGCCGACATCCAGATGGAAGCGAACATGCGGAAGAACCCGGCGACGGGTCAGACCGAGGTGGACCCTGAGAAACCGGGTCCATACCCGCGGATTGGCTTTCGTACCTTTGCCGTCACAGCCGACAAGGCCAAAGACATCCCGAAGGATGCGCAATTTCTCGGAATGCTTGGGCAGCAGACCAAGCAGGAAACTGCCCCCCAGCAGCAGAATGAGGCAGGGGTTCCGCCGGGGCCGGGGATGAGCTGGTAGACTCCGTTCCAGTTCGTCTTGCGGCGGCTGTGGTCCCTTTCCCGCAGCCGCCGCCCTGTTTTTTCCCGAGGATTGCAGGCATGGCCCAATTGACTGAAATTACTGCTGTCCCGATCGACGAGAAATTTCGCCGGGACTCGTTCACGATCATGTCGGCCAAGCAGCAGCAGCCGGTCGACGCCGATCTACCGCGGGCATTTTCACTGCTTGGCGAAGCGGATCCCGGCGAATTGCAAGCTCAATTACCGTTCCGATTCTGGGGCCGCTGGGAACAAAAACAGTGGGGCGGCGAGACCCAGCATAATTTTCGGTTTGACTCGTTCTGCTCAATCCAACCACACAACCAAACTGGTATCGTCAAGTACCTCCAGCAAGCAAAGTATGTCGGGCCAGCGACCGCCCACGCTCTATGGGATGAGTTTCAGGGTGATGCGGTCAAAGTCTTGCGAGAAGAACCCGAACGGGCGGCTGAAACTGTCGGAAACAAGCGATTTTCAGCCCAGAAGGCTCGCGAGGCGTCCAAGGTCCTAGAGCGATTGAAGGCCGCCGAAGACCTCACAATCCAACTGTACGACTTGTTTGATGGTCGCGGGTTCGGCAAGGTGTGCGTAAGGCAAGCGCTGCAACTGTGGGGGGCCAAAGCTCACGAGATATTGACTCGCTACCCGCATCGGGCCCAAGCTCTGCGTGGTGTCGGGTTCTTAAAAGCAGATAGGTTCTACTTGGAATTAGGGTACGATCCGTCACGATTGAAGCGGCAGGCGTACTGTCTGTCCTACGCAACACGCAAGGAGTCTGACAGTCAGGGGCATGTGTGGATGCAATGGGAAAAGGGGGTAGAGTATCTGAGGGCGGCGGTGGCCGGAACGAAAGTAACGCCAACGAAAGCATTGACATTGGCGGTGAGAGGCAAGATCATGCGGACCCGGACGGACGAACAGGATAGGCTCTGGGTCGCAGACATCCAGCGGGCAGACGCGGAAGAGTATTGCTGCCGGCGGCTGATAGAAATGATGGCAAATGAATCAGTTGAATGGCCTTCTTTGGACCGGCCGGAGTTTGCGGAATTGACGGATCATCAACGCACGGAACTCAGGAAGGCTCTGGCCGGTCCTGTTGTTTTGCTGGGTGGTCGACCAGGGACTGGAAAATCCTTCACCCTTGTCCGCCTCGTTCGTGCGATCCAGATGATGCACGGCCAGGGTTGCGTCAAGGTTATGGCCCCGACCGGCAAAGCGGCTCAGCGGGTCAAGGAATTGATGGCCGAAGCGAAATTGTCCGGTCTTACTCCTACCACAATCCACTCGGGCCTTGGTGTTGAGGCGGTTGATGAAGGCGGCTGGGAGTTTAAGCATAACGAGTCGAATCCGCTCGACGCTCAATTCGTGGTTGTCGAGGAGGCATCAATGCTGGGGACCGGCCTCTTCCGCTCGCTATTGGCAGCGATCCCGAAAGGCTGCGGGCTACTCCTGGTCGGAGATTGCAACCAACTCCCTCCGGTTGAATACGGGGCTCCGCTACGAGACATGATCGAGGCCGGGCTGCCCTGCGGCGAATTAAAGGAAATACACAGAAATTCCGGCACGATCGTTCGCGTCTGTACAGCCATTGTGGATCAGCAACCATGGGAACCGGACGACACAATCGACCTGCAAGCCGAAGACCCGAAGAACCTGATGCTGCATACTTGTAGTGGCTCGGTGGCTCCAGCCAGGGTGTGCGGTCTGCTGGAGCAAATACGCGATGACTCTCCCTATGATCCTGTCTGGGACGCGCAGGTTCTGGTCGCTGTGAACAAGAGGAGCCCGCTCAGCCGGACGGTGCTGAACCGGCGGCTGCAAGATTTGCTGAACCCGGTCGATGGCGATGGCGATACCCGTACTCCCTTCAGGCTTGGCGACAAGGTTATACAACTCCGTAACAGCTTCCTCCCATTTGCTACCCAGTCGAAAGACGGCACTTGGAAATCGGCCGACGAAAAAGCCATGGTAGCCAATGGCGAGATCGGCAGGGTTCTCCATGCAGAGCAGAAGAAGACTGTAGTGAAATTCCCAAGCAGCCAGAAGCCGGTGATTATCTTTCGCGCTGACAGAAAGCAGGACGAAGACAAAAACGGAGAGGGTGACGAGAACGGTGGGAATAAAGCGGATACGGGGTGCGACCTGGACTTGGCATACGCCGTGACAACCCATAAATCACAAGGCTCACAATGGAAAATCATAATCTACTGCCTTGATGAATATCCTGGAGCGAGTGGGGAATACGGAGTGTGTGATAGGGCGCACTTCTACACTGGAGTCAGCCGGGCGCAGACAGCCTGTTTTCTGGTTGGCATGAAGCACACAGCGGACTCGATATGCCGGCGGACATTTATCCAACGGCGTAAAACATTCATGGTCGAGACAATCCGGCGCTATGCAACAGATGCCGGGCTGGTCTTGGCAGACACAAACACAAAGGAGATTTGGTAATGAACGAATATGAGAAAATCCAGAAGGCAATCAAGGTCTTTCTGGATTCTAGAGAGTTGTATGACAGCCTGGTACAGCAGCAGGCAGAAGCGAAAACAGTGATGGAGAAAGCAAGTAAGGAACTCGCAAGAACGATTCATGCAACAGGTGGACGACCAATAATTTTCCATGGCAAAAGATTCTCAGCAGAGCCCATGCGGAAACCAGGCGAAGTGGCTGAATTCTTCTTGCGCATGTCTTTGTGCGACGACCGAATACTCGACTGATTTCAGGCAAAACGATGGTCGAATGTGGCCCACCAACGAAACGACCAAAGCCTGCCCCGGTACGCGATCTGTTTGTTTGTCCTTTTGTGGTCCTTCGAGATACTAGAGAACAAGCGCCATGGCAGTTTTCCGGTATCGTTATTGAGAAGCGGCTGTGGGTCATTCAACATGAAGTAAAGGGGCTGAAAACTGGTGACTATACGATCAAAGGCATGGAGGAATTGCTTTGCGTTGAACGGAAATCGGCATCTGACTTAGTAGGCTCCATAACCAGCGGCAACGCTCGTTTCCGCCGGGAACATGAGCGCATGGCCGAGATTGTGTTGTCGGGCGGCTTCGCGTGCGTAGTAATCGAGGGCTCACTATCTGCGATCTGCGAGGAGCTAGACAACGACGATAGCCGCCGGGTGACTGGCGATATGGTGATCGGAGCGGCAGCATCATGGCCGCAGAAATATGGTGTCCACTGGTATTTTGGTGGCGACCGACGGTATGCCGAACTGCTCGCATTTCGGATCATGTGGAAATTTTGGAACCATAGGAATGAGTAGAACCCCACAAGAGATTAACGTAGAAATCCTAGCAGGGCTCGACATCGCCGCCGAGTACGCCGCGCTTGGTGTGCGCGCCAGTGGTAATCCGCGAGCATCAGGAATGGTTTCATGTTATGCGTTCGGACGCAAGGACCGAAGACCGTCGGCCTGGTTCAACATTAAAACCGGTTATTACGGGGACTCGGGCGGCAAGGACACCGAATCGTTCACCTGCTCGCTGTGGGACTTCGCAGTTCGTGCAGGTAAGTTCCCCGACTGGAAGGCAGCACGGAAAGCATACGCCGAAAAAGCTGGTGTAACCCTCGGGCGGGAGAAACGAGTAGCGGAAGGACAAACCGATTGGCGGGAAAAACTCATCTTCCAATGCTGGACGGATCCCGGTAATGAAGTGCTTGGCCGGGGCTGGTGCCTCCGGAAACCAGGCATTACAATCGAAAGCATCATGGCGGCCGGTGGGCAGATGGCCCACTACCCCTGCTATCGCGACAAGAAAACAAAGGAACTAAAGCACACCCATAGCTGTCGTCAGGTGATTGCGATCCCCTGCTATGGCCAATGGTTTCTCGACGCCGATCCGGTGGCGTGGCAGATATTCGACTGCTCGGGCCAGCCGTTCGACGTGACACCGCGAGGCACGGACTCAACCAAAGAACGAACCTGGGCGAAGGACCTGTCGATTGGCCCGACTGCCGGCACGCTATGTGGACTATCGACTCTCATGTTGCTCTGCGATCCGGAGCGGCGTGAGAAGGTGGAATTAGTGTGGTGGCCGGAAGGCCCGACGTGCATGTTGGCACTGTGGGCCGCGATTCCAGTGGATCAGCGGGATAAAGTGGCTGTAATTGCCTCGCCAGCCGGGGCAACGGCCGACGTCCATCAGCATCAGGCCAAGATTCTAGCGGGGCTGTCCGTGGTGGTTATCGGGGATGCAGACGATGCCGGCCAAGTTGGGGTCGAGAAGCGATGCCGGGCCCTATACAGTGTAGCAAAAGATGTCCGGACTGCTAAATTGCCATATGAAGTGAAGCCTAAAAATGGTGAAGATGTGCGAGACTTCCTAACGCAAGACTAAGGATTGAGGAACGGATGCCAAAAGCCTACCGAGACTTGCTTGATCTTGTTTCACCATGGCAACCACCGGTCGACAATCAGCCGTCAGCCAGTCGCCCCACCGATCAGGATATTGACGATTTCACTGAGCGCCAGATAGCCGAAGCCTTGAAAATAGACGTACTCGGTCACCGCGAAGACGGCATCATCGAAGTCTACTCGCTGTATTTTCGCCGCACGGTATCTATTCGAGATTACGATCGGTTGCGTTACGCTCGAATGCTCCAGCTTTTCGGTGGGCCAGTCGTTCGCAAGACTGTGACCGTCGCCAATGAGGATGTTCCCAGCATGTATTCGGTTAGCGATGTGCGAAATATGCTCGGTCACCTCTCGGCACCGAAAATTATCGGCGACGAGTCGAAGAAAGGCTTTGGGGTCTGGCCAAGCTGCTCAAATAAGGAGATAGTGCTAGTCAATCTAGGGGAGGGGATGCACTTGTCATCGGCCGGCATCGAACGGATTGAACATCCCCGCCATGATGATTTGCTGCTTGATTTTTCCAGCGGCACGAAGCCATGGTACGACTACGATCATCTGGTAGTCATGCTCGAACAGGCTAAATCCCCCAAATGGCGAGGGGCAGTTGCCGACGATCTAGTCGACCTCTTCCGTCGTTGGCGATGGCGTGGTGGCCAAGACACAATCATCGTATCCGCCCTGATATTTGCTACATGGATCCAAACGCTTTGGCCCTGGCGTCCTCGGATTGATATGCTCGGGGCGTCGGGGACCGGAAAGTCCATTTTCTGCGAGGCCCTAATGGGGCTATTTTGCAATATGACGATCTCGACTTTCGATGCGTCGGCCGCCGGGCTACGGCAGGAGATGCGGAAATCAGCCAAAGTAGTTATTGTCGATGAAGTAGATACGAAAAATCGCAAGGAGGTGCAGAAACAGCGGGAAATCCTGAAAATGCTGCGGTCAGCAAGTCGATCAAGTGGCGCCGTCGCTATTCGTGGCACTCCAGGCGGTCAAGCCACCTCATTTTCACTCCATCATCTTTGCTGGTTAGCTGGTATTTCGCTACCCTACGAAGATCAGGCCGACCGGAATCGTGCGATCATCCTCAATTTGCTCCCAGCGTCCCCAGAATTGCGAAATAAGCTCTGTTTGCCCCCGGCTGATGATTTGTACCAACTTGGTCAACGAAGCCTTGCAGTAGCCCTCTCCGTTGCGCATGCGGCACGCCAGCGGGCGATCGACCTGAAGGGCGTGTCTGTTGAAGGTGCTGATCCTCGACAAGTGGAGTCATACGCCGTGCCTGCTGGGATACTATCCTCCGTATTGGGGATGGGCGACCAGGAGGCAGCCGGGTTGCTGCGGCAGATGTTGAATGAGGCATGTAGCAGCGGCGAGGAGATTGAGGCGGATGAGGCAATTCTAGTAAAGGCACTTCTGGGGGCTCATGTCCAGCTTGAACGCCACCGGTTGACCGTTGGGCAGGTAATCGAACATCTCAACGGCCCAGCGCCAGATAACTATGTCGAGTGGTTATCTGTACTTGCTGGCGTTGGGATCCGGGTAGATATTGGAGCCATGCGTTCGTCAATCATGTTCCAGTATCAGCAGATACAAGCCAATTTGCTCCGCGGCACTCGCTGGGAGGGGCAGGAGATCAGCCAATACCTGCGTCGAATCGAAGGTGCTGATTCCACTCGGCAACGAGTTGGTGGCGTACACGGTCGCGGCGTGCGGTTCGATTTGGCCCATTTCATGGCACTGTTCTCGGACGATAGCAAGGAAAGCCCGGCAGAACCCAGCGGAAGTGGGTTCTGATCGTCCTTCCATTGCGGCCACCAACCCCCTTATGGGGACGACTGGTCGTCACTAAGAGCGGCGATAACAGCGGCTCGTGTTTCCGGGTGGCCGAGCACCAACTTCACGACTTCCGCACGGTCCTCAACGCTATCGAGGCGAATCGGTAGTTGGTAGTAAAAATGCTCTGCCAAAAGCTCGACCATCGCCGCCGGACTCTGGCACAGTGCCCGCAGTTCCCGGAGCTTCGTGATCGCCCCACTGACGTTGATTGCCGATGCCGAGCGAGCGATGCTTGCGATTTTCGGCATACAGATTTTCTCCAGCCAGCCAGACAGTTCGGCAAGGTCTTCCTGCCAGAGATCAACTTGCTTGTCTTTTTTGAGAACCTTCTGAGTGATCCAATAGCCTGCTCCAAACAGGACTATTGCAATCAGAACGACCGTTGTTGAAATTGAAATCATTGTGTTTTTCCTTTGTGAAAAATTGTGACAGAGTGCAATGGGCTTACGCCTTGAAAGCACTCTTAAGATGGTCGATGATTGGAATCAGAATGCCGGCAGCCAAGGCGATGATGCCCACAAGCACTGCGATTGCCGTATCTGACTTTGGTGTTTCGACTTCCGGCACGATGTCCGGCACAACGTCCGACGCATCTATGTCGGTATCCGGTTTTGGTATCACGTCCTGATCCGGTTTCGGTTTTGGGTTCACCCACGGGCAGCCTTCAATCATCGTGTGAATATCCACAACGAGTTGATCGGCATGGGTCGGAATGTTCTCACCGCTCGCCTTGTAAATCACTTTACCCTTGGAATTCTGAACCATCACGCACGGGCGGGTGGGAACCTTTGCCGACCATCGTGACCGAAACAGCGGATTGGTAGGCACGTACAAATTCCAATGCGTCTGAACTTTCAGCGAACGCAGTCCATTAGAGGTTTCAAACCACGCCACAAGGCTGCGCTGATTCGGCTTGCTTCTCCAATCAGCGTCAACGAAAACAGTGGTGTACCATGCGCCTCCATCTTCGGGCAGATCGAATATCTGCTCTTGAGCATTTTCGACAACAAGATCGACGGTGCGGTTGAACGTGTCCAACTTGGCTCGTTCTTTTGCGGCGTCAATTGTTTGAGTGTAAACCCAACCCGTCAGCACCAGAAATGCCAACGCGAAAAGCAACACCGAAGCATACTTCGCTTTCTTGTCCATTGCTTGGACTCCTTGTAAAAGAGGAAACGTGTTACCCCCGCCACGGTCTCGGTGGATTTGGGCTGTATACAACGGTAAACGCCTGCCCACCATAGCCACGCCAGTTGCGGAGAAATGTGGCCTTCGGAACTTTGATTTCTTTCTCGACTCGGTTGTTGTCCATCAAGATTGCATTACCACCAACGTAACCACAGAACGTAATCGCGTGATTGCTGTAGTATGCGATGGATGCTCCGCGTCTCGTGCGGGAACACCACTCCAGAAATTCGGGGTCGCCGATATTCGTGTAAGCGTATTTGAGGCCGAGCGAATCAGCTACACCCGCTATCCGACCAACCGAAGCACCGCCACCGAAGTTTGCCCGCCAGTGGTCGGCTACTGTGTGTAAGTTTTGATGCCGTAGAACCGAGATTGTGCCGGCGTGAAAACAGGAACCACCGTTGTAGTTTCGTTGTCGCAAGTCAATGGGCAAGTCCATCGGCGGTACGAGAGCGAAAGGACACTTGCCTTCGTCTGGACAAACACCGTCGGGGCAAGGCTTGTTTGGTTTGTTCGGTGGCTCGTATGTGATTACACCATCGCAACCAGCCAGCACAATTGCAACTGCTAGTGCCAAGTAACGTGTTCGCATGGCCTTAGCCTTCCATCAGGGTGAGTTGGTATCGGGAAAAACTCGGCACCGCCAAGTGGTTCGGCGTCGTGCATCTATCCGAGAGCCCCTTCAGCGGGTCGCAACCGATGGTCCGGTACGCACGGGAAAACGCCTGCGAACAATGCGGCACCGACCCGTTCAGATCGTCGTCGGCAATCGTCGGGACCAGGCCGTACTGTGAAGCGGCGGCGTAGGCAAGTGATTCCCAGCCGTAGCGGGAACCGGCCAACTCCAGCATGAGCCGTGCCGGTGGAAATATGCGCAACGGTTCGCGGGCTATTGTCGTCACCAGCACATGATAAACGTCGTACTGCCCAGGGAATCGCTCTACCTCGCGAGACAACCGTATGCAACGGCCGCCGACACCCTGGAGTATATCGACTTGAAGCAAGACGTCCTCACACCAGACAGCCATGCCGGCGTGTGCGTAGCGTTGCCACGGCTCCAGCTTGTCGAGCGGCCCGCGGCGTGCAATCCGCTTATTTAGCGGCTCATTCCACCGGGTCGGCCGGTACAGCAGCAGGTCGCCGGTCCTGATTTGCGGCCGGGCTTCGGAATACAACATTGTTCGCATGTTACTCATCTTCTGAAGTATAAGGGAAAAAGCCGCGTAATTCAATCGTCAGGTGCCATAAAGTCTCCTTAGCCTTACCACCCGTTCTGAGTGGGTTTCCGGGATAGAGCCGTATGGGTGGCCAGTTTTGTCCACTTTCTGGTAGCGATAATAGTCCCAGAGTAGCTGCTTGGCGTCTTTGAGGGGGATGCCAGAACTTCGCAGGAGTTGATACTGGCCTGACTGACGGCCCCATTCAACTGTCCATTCGTCTTGGCCATCTGGCTTTGATGTAGCGGTGTGGGCTGCGTTTCTCAATATCTTGTGTAACGCTTTTTGTGTCTCGGTTGTGCGATTATGCAGATTCAAGGGGGTAGCGACTGTAGCTTGGGCGACAAATAGACGCTCGCGTCTAGTATTGGCAGCTTTCACACGAACAGCAAAGTCTGCATTACTTTCATCGTCCTTCTGCGACGGTGTGCCAATGCGGCTAATTGCCGTTACAATTGACAAGTACAATCGTTCCCGTAATTCAGGATTGGTTGTCTTGCCATCGACTAGCTCGAAGAACCGAGCCGCTAAGTCTGTCATCTGCCGTTCATGTTCCATTGCCAATTCCGGATCGGGCGATGCAGATTCACGTTCTTTCTTTGCTTCATCCCAAGCATCTTTCACCAGGGAATTCATTACTCTTGCCAGTGCTAGTTGCTTTACTTGTTCTTCTAATTCATTGGTATCGACACCGCGCCGTTTGTGGTCCTTGATTTCGCCGAGTAGTGCATCGTATTCCTTGACAAGTTTCCGCAAATCCTGAACGGGCTTGGACGCAAACCCTCGCGCTTCGCGGGACATCAAGCGGCCAATCAGTGGCAAGTCTGCTGCCTCGTCGCCAAGCACTCGCTTGCCTTCAGCGGCCCTGGACAGGGTGCTCACCAGATCGTCGCCCAGCGAGGTTATTATCCCCCGCGTGGCATGACGAATCTGCTCGGGGCTTACGCCGAGTGTTCGGCCAACTGTCTTGTATAGTTCTGGCGTATCGGGCCATGTTTGGAGTTCTGGCGAATCGGGGTACATTTCCCTCAGTCGATGGTCAACGACCGGTTCCTCAAAAAAGAATTTGTAGTTCAGCGCCAGTTCGATGCCAGTCTTGACTTGCATGGGAACCGGTAATAAGTCACCTAGCATTTCCGCGACACCCGATGTCCTCGCAGCCGCAATGTCTGCGATTCGGTTTAGCTGCACCTTTCCATCGAGCAATACATCCATCGTCGCGACGGCAGCCGCGCTTTGTAACGCACCGATGGGACCGTACTCATAGGGCAGCTTAAATAGACCTATGAGTACGTACCTAGCGCGACTCCAGTTCGACCGATTTCGTTGTCGTTGCTTCCATTCCTCCTGGCGACGTTTTTTTTCTTCGTCGTCATCACTTGTTGCGGCGATAAGTGCCATTGCACCAAGATACGACGTAGCGGACATTGCCATCCCCATTGCTGCGACGATAGGTAACTTATAGGCGTAGAACTGCTGGCGAACCTTCGGGTCGGGATGGAGCGCCTGATCGTACATCTGCCAAGAAATCTGCCACGCGGGATTTAGGAATCCCATCATACGCCACATCTCGGCGAAGGCTCGGTTTCGGGTGTGTTGAGTAAAGTTGCCGGTAGCCCGATCGAACCTAGCTTGTGCCGAGGCGGCGCTTAATCCACGGTCCCTAGCGATACGATACGCTCCGGCTCGTCCAGCAGTTTCGCCCTTGGAACTGGCATACCGGCCTCCTGTGAGCCAGTTGATAAACGTGATGGGTTTCAACACCGTAGAAGCTATTTGCCCTGGTGCCTTGACAAGCCGCTGTGGAAATGTCATGTCACCATAGCCATGAATGACAACTCCTTCCGACATAGCCCCCACAAAACTTCCCCACACACCCTTGTGTTGTTCGTGATGGACGCCTTCCATGCTACGTGAAATCAACTCGGCAGCCATTCGCTCGCCCGCATCCTTGCCTAATGTGTCTTCGACCAAGCCAATAACATGCGTCACACCAGGAGCCAAAGAGCGTTCGTCTTCAGCCAGTACCACGCCGGTAGTAATATCGCGAGGTACGTTACGGGTAGCGAATGCTAGGTTCTGCACCAATTCGCGCTTGAACGGTTCCGTAATTTCGCGACCAATGGTCAATGCCGGCAGAGCCCAATCCAAAAGATTTGTCCCCTTCTGTGATTGCAACATGAAGATAATTCGGTCGGGGATATAGAAATACTGTCGGACTCCAGGGTGTTTCGGGTCGAACAGTGAAATTACGTTGGCCATCCGCGGAGCCGTGCGGCGGAAGATGGGCTTGTTGTTCTCGTCCAGCACTACGTCTTTGGGCTTGATCTGCATTTCCTCCGGCAATGTCTCTCCTGCTTCCCGTTCGAGATAACCATTGATAGCATCGGCGGCCATCTGTTGAAGTTCTTCTTCTGTAAGCGTTGCCGCAACAGTCGTGTCCATTCGCAGGGGAACCATAATGCTTTCAACAAATTTACGCCCCGCAAAGGGCAATTGCTTCCATTTGGAATGCTCCCGCATTTGTTGCTGCATCCGCAACATGGCTTGCTTCGCAATAATGTCGTAATAGGCAGAAATGTGCCGATATAGTTTTCGCTCGATGCCATCCTGCTCGTAGACGAACGGCAGTCGAGAACCATGCTGGCCACGAACACCCGATGTCGGGTGGATTCCAGTCGCAGCCTTTTGCTGCATAGCTAGGTTTTCCATCTGCCGCGGGAGCGTCCAGTAGTCTTCGTGGGCTTCCTTCATGCGAATGACTTCATCAACAGTGTGTTCGCCGGAAAGCACATCTAGCAATAACGCTTGGTCTTGCAGGGTTTGCAAGTGTTTGTAGTGCTGATTCCACGTCGGATGTTCGCGGGCCATGTCATCCAGCGTTTTCTCCAGAACGTCTGGAGGCAGTTGATCCATCATGGGGTAGGAATATCCTTCGCCACGCGCCTCAGCATGGCGATGCCGGTAAAGAACGGTTCGATACTGCCCCCATGCAAGGAACGATTCCCAACTATCGCCCAGGGCAGCCTTTGTGTCTTCCAGTGAACTGGGATGCAAGGCGAGCCATTCCCCATGTCCCTCTGCTTCGGGGATCTCGAATCCGGCTGCCTGCAAGCGGGCGATAGCTTCCTCTGCATTGGGCAGGCCGTGGAACCCGCTTCCTACCTGATGGACCCGAAGTCCTTTGGTGCCTTCTTCCGTCCCATAGAGTGCATTGCTGACGATACTGGGAACGTGAAACGTGAGTTGCTGAGCAGTTTTCACGTCGGCAGGCGTGTCTTCCAGGCTGGCCATCACCTCGCGAACAACAGCATTGGCGTTGCGACGGGCCTTGCTGCCTTCCTTAGTAAACCAGCCTTTTAACTTGGCCCCAACGCCCTGGGTGCCGAGCATGTTCCGCCAGATTTCTTTTTCCAGCCACGTCCACGCGGCCGATGGGCCGACAACTTCTTGAGCGAGTGCGTGCCAGTAAGCAGATGCTTGATTAGCTGGTGTTCGCTCGCCACGCTTGCGGTGGTCGTTGATATTGGCAATGAATTTCTGGGCTGGCGGGCGGGATTCGTTGTAGAGAAACGCCAATCTGGCATCCTTCAACGCATCCAGCGTACCGGGTACTCGGCTTTCCACAACCGACTCGAACTGACTGCGAAGCGAATCGGGGATGGATAACGGGTCTGTAGTCCAGATCCGCAGCAATTCCGCCATTCCTTCATGGGGGTTGACGGCAGATGCAAATCCGTCCGGTGGCTGATTGATTTCGGCAAATGCTGTGAGTTCTGCTTGAAACTCTTCCGACAACTCGCCAAAGTCTTTCAGTAATCCCAGCAGGGCGTGTCCAGCTTCATGCAGATTCGTGGGCGCGTCGAGACCAGACTTAGTAAACCAGACATGCGGTTTTTCGTGATATACGCCCGGGTGTTTTCGGCTGACTTGCGATCGCGCCACGATGAGCCGCGAATGTAATGCTTTAGCAATGAACTCAAATATGCTGCGACGGCCAACAGACCACTTGCGAGGTTTCGCGGAGTCATCTGTCAACTGCTTGAGCAGAGACCGCCCTTGCTTACTGGATGCCATCTTTGACGTGATTGCGGACGGTTTTACGTCAATGCCGCCAACTCGCATCGTCGCAGAACCAGTAGCTGCACGATGCTCGCTTACCGGCGGTCGTTTTGTCTTCTTCCCTTCCACACCCTCTAGTGCCGCTGGCTCGGGGGCGGGCTGGACTTCCTCTCTGGCAACAGCGATCTTCTCTCGCATCGAATGGTGGTCCCACCGAATCTGGCCGACCAGCCGTTGCAGGTCTTTCTCCATCGCCGAATCCGGCCCCTGCACCCGCCATTCCTTTCCGCGGTCCTTGGCGACAGAGAACACCTTGCCACCCCGTCGCACCGTAAGGCGGTCGCTGGTCCCGCTACTTTTGGCTGTGTACCCCTCGTTGTTCAACACGGCCGCAACAACCTGGGCCTGACTCGTTTCTAACTTCAGCCCAAGGTCCGGCAGGTTGATTCCAACTGTCTGACCCGACTGAATCTCAGATGGGTGAAGATTGAACAGTCCAGGCGGGAACTTGAATGTGTAGTGATCGCGGAAAACCAGCATCCCGTCATTGTCCACCACGAACACCGGGTCGTAGGCAAACTCGGGCACATCCTTGACAAGCTGCTTGACCGTTCCGGCGCCTTGATCGGTCATATCTTGTGTAGTACCATGCTGGCCGAGGTCGTAGGAATCCAGGATGATGTCGGCGGTAATGCCCGGCTCCATAGGAGTAGCGGTAAACTTACTCGCCAAATCCTCGTCTGCAATATGGCTCAGGTTTTCATCGCCCCACGCATCGAACATCTGCTGAAGATTCTCCCACGAGGTCTTCTCGCCCTCCATTCGTGCAGCGGCATAGTCCAGTCCCGATTCGTCAATCATTGCGGCAAATTGCTTGGCAAGTGGTGCGTTGCGAAACGTCTGAACGATCTTGCCACTTGGCGTGTGAATCAGGTCAACGCCACCATCCTCCTTGTGGGAAACAGGCAGCCCTTCCTTGTCGCGAACCTTCGCTACTCCCCAATCGCCCCAAGTCTCGCCTGTCGTTTTGGTGTATGGGCGAACTGCCTTGTCGTCGTCGATCTTGATAGTTTGCTTCTTCTTTGTCTTAACTCTTTTGGCTCGTTCCTTCAGGTCGCGGAAATAGTTAATGCTTGCCGCATCACGCCGAGCTTTTTTTCGTGATTCTTGAAGCTGCGTTTTCTCGGCCTTTGCTCGTTCCTTCTCTGCCCTTTTAGCTTTCTGGGCATTCAGTTTCGCCTTGGCATCACGGTATTCCTGCTCAATCCTGTTCAGTTCGTCGCGTTCTTCCTTGGAAACATAGTTATCGAGAAGCGGTTGGGGAGACACCCAACCCTTCATCCCACTCGACTCGACTTGATACTGCCCACGCTCAGGATCAAACTTACCGACTTTGGCTTGGCCGCGACTTTCGATCGCATAGCGCACCTGTCCCTCGGGGACCTTCGGGAAATCCTTGCCTGCTTCGCGACTGTATGCTAACTCTGCTTCACCCTCCAACGCCTTAACCCGATCAACTTCGGCCTCGGCATCCTCAATAGCTTGCTCAGCCGCTTTGTAATCCTCGTGGCGACGCGCCCACTCTTTGGCGGCCTGGACCTGTTTTTTCCACTTCTTTGCTGCCGAAAGACCATACTCTCCTCGGCCCCCGAGCGGGACGCCATGGGCTTGGGCACTCTGGATCGTCAGTTTCTGCTCGACGGCGTTCTTTTGGGTGTGGGCCGTTGAGATTGCTCGCTCCTTCTCTTCGCGAAGGTTTCGAGCCGCCGTCTTCTTTTCGAGAAGCGGAGCCGCTTCTGGGGGCCCTTCCTGGTAGTCCTTGATTCCCCGGCTCTGAATCTCAGACGCAATTGCACTTCCGATGTCTGTCGCGTCGTAGGTCTTTTTGTGCTGTTTCGATAGGTGCCGCAATTGCTGGTCGGATACGCCGGACAAGTCAATTTCGTCGCCTTTGGCAGTAATTGGCTTGCGGGCAGGGACCTCGGCAGCCGGTTCAGCAGGCTTCGTCTTCGGGGGCGCAGGCGGTTCAACCTTGCCAGGCGACTTCAGGAGATCAATCGCCCCTTCGGTGGCACCCTCAATGTCCGCGTAGTCGCCCGTGTAAAAACGGGTGCCATCCTTTACTACCGCGACTTCAAAGCGACCTTCACTCGTGCGATGAGGCACAACCTTGACGCTAACACCCCCCCTGGACCCAGCACCAGTACGACGAATCCTCTTCTCCTCGGCCTCGGTTTCCTCCGCCGCTTCTGCTTTAGCGGGGGCCTCCGCAACCGGTGCCTTCTTCGCGTCGGGCCTCTTCTTTTTCGGTGCGGAGTGTTTGCGGATTGCCACGCTGGCCTGCGTGCCGACAGATTGCCCAGACTCAATGTAATCTTCAATAGTCCAGTCTTCGTTTCCTGTGTATTCGTTTGCACTAGCAACGTCCAACAGTCGTCCGCCGGGGAGATCAAAGTCAACCAGCAGTTCTGATGGATTAACGCGAACTTCGTATACGGTTGCGCCGGCACCACCGCCATACTCGTTGGCCGCATCTGCGTCTGACGTAAGGTATGCAGGACCGCGTATTATTCCGCTTTCGTCAATTGCGGTACGGCCCGCTTCGTCTGTGCCATGGAAAAGAAGTATGCCGCCTGGGTCATATCCACTTACGGGCTGTTTTATCTTGGCCGCTTCCTGCTCCTCTGCGGGCGTCTCGGCCTCGGCGGCTGCTTCCGGTGTCTCCGCCACGACGGGCTTTTGCTTCTCGCCTTCAGGGACAGCCGCTTCGGCCTGTCTCTGCTGTTGAATCTTGGCGATTGCCTTGGCAGCCCCTCTGCGTAGATAATTATCCCGGGGCGGTTCCGGGGCGGTCGGCTGCTCTACCGTCGGCTCGATCGCTTGGGGCTGTTCCTCAGCTACTTCCTCTTGTGCTTCAGTATCTTCCGTGCGGTACTTTTCCCATGCGACTTGTCGCTCGATTTCTTCTAGCTCTTGAGCGACCTGATGATCCGCTATTGCAGCAACGGTTTTGTTAAGCCACCGCCGCCGAGTGCCCGTATTCTTGATGTCTTTCGCATCCATCCCCCATCGTTTGCCCTCAGTTCTTGACGGCGAAATACCAGACTTGTAACGGTCTTTAATGGCTTGCACATCCTTGCTAGTCAATCGCGGATTCATTTTATTAACGAGGGCACTATAAGACGCTCCACCAATTGATGGAACACTAAATGATGCAAGTTCGCCCAGCGCCTGCTGCGACTCCGGAATAACATCCGACCACTCCCCAAGACCAAACGCTGCGTGCATGGTTGCGGAAACCCGTTCCTCACCAAACTCTTCTACTATGCCGTGATAACCCATTCGCTCAAGAATCCCAATGCCCTGCTTGACACTTTTCAGGCCAAACCGTTTCATTACTTGGCCAAGCATAGCGGTCTTAAATGCCCGCATTCCGTAACCCGACGTTTCGCTCAACATCTCGATGTATGCAGAACCCATTGCTTTAGTAGCTGCTTTCAGGAACGACTCGGGAGATTTGGCTAGATATACTTCCACCGCTTTGTCATCGCCTATCATCGGCATGTAACTGGGAGACATAGCAGTAAGTGTCTGTTCAACAATTCGTGGCGCTAAAACAGGAGTACGAATAACACCCGCAACAAGTCCGCCGCCAACAGCCCCAGACGCCCGCGACACGAGACCTTTTTTGGCGCCGATATAGGCACCCATCTTCGCCTTGCTGCCAAGCTGAGTTGCGAGTTTTAATAGAGCGACACGTGTACCAGTCTGCCTAGCCAGCGCCGTGGTAGAAAGAGCATGAACGCCCTTGACTGTTTTTCCTACTGCCGCAGTTCCGACCGTAAACTCAGCCATAAATTTAAGCATTGGCAACGAAATTGCGTGCGTCCAGCCTCCTACAGTCAAGCCGCGTCCAAGTTGTGCCATTTCCTCCATGTGTTCGGAAGCAATGGACATATCACCGATGCGAGGTTCCTGTCCCTTCTCTTTCGCCGCTTGCAAACTTTCCATAGCTCGCTGAACTCGGACGTTATACATATGCCCCGAAAGTTCACTGACTGCCGGAACAGCTATTCCGCTACGGCCTGCATGGGTCTTAGAATGTGCTTTCCAACCCAAGCGCCCCGGCAATTGCCTGAATTCAGGTAGGCCGTAAGTTGTTCTTGCCTGATTCAGGAGTGCCAATCGGCTTTCAGTATTACTATCTTTCCACTCCGGATGTGTTTGTGCCCAAATTTCACTATACGATTTTGCAATGGTGTATTTGTATTGCCCCATACGCTCATTGTCGTTTGCTGGAGCGTGCCCCCCCATATCCGTGTCAGTCCAAGTGGGAGGCGTACCGGTAGGTAGGGGAAGGTGCGGCTTGTCTTCTGGTTCACGATACCCCGGCCGCTTCCCCAATATCTCCTCATCCGCAGCAACCACCTCTGGGATTCGTGCCGCGGCTCGATTCTCGATAAGTGCCGCACGAGCCTTTTCTGGCGTAATGTCGCCTTCAAGCCCCTGTGTCCGTGCCGCCTTAACCATCTCTTCGGGTGTCATTTCCTTGTCAATCAACCTAGCGAAATGCTCCACTGTAGTCTCGTTCGACCACGGGCGGTCCACGTCCCGCTTCATCGCCGCGGTGTCTTCGTTGAATTCGCGAAGTGCTACTAGGTCGATCGGATCTCCTGCTGCATCAGCCGCATATTCCTCACGGGCCTTGATTACCCCCTCCAGCATCTGCGGGGTAACGTCTTCAGGCTTCACTACGATGGGCTTGCCATCGGCGTCTTCACTAGAAAAGAATTCCGCGTATTCCTCCAGCCCTTTTTGACTGACGGGTGTGGTCTTCCGCATCTCCGTGTGCTTGTCCGAGTCGATCCACTGGGATCGGCCACCCGCCTGTTCGGGCGTCAGGGTGCGCTGGTCGGCGGTGTGCTTGCGGAGTGTCCGCAAAATTCTTTCTTTGGGTGTGCCGTGTGGGAACGTAGCAACCTTATTGTCGCCGTATTCCACTTGGATCGGCGGCTTTGGTGCAGGCGGTTGTAGCGGAACTTTGCGATCAACCTGCCGTTCACCTTCTTTCGGTAAATCTTGTATTATCGGGGGTAGTGATGTGGGGGCTGCGGGAATAGGTTCGTCTGGCCATTCCGGTTCGGACTGATCGGGATCGAGTATGTCATCTGCAAGTGAATCCCAGTCCGGCGGTGAGTTAGGGGCGCCTACCGCCGGGCCAAGTATCTCGTCTGCCAGTGTATCCCAATCGGCTACTGTTGCCATTGAATCCCTCGCTGCGTAAGAGCCTGCTGGGCTTTCCGGTTGCCGGACCTAGCCGAGGCTACCAATCGCTGTAGCCCCGCAGGTAACTTGCCCTGACGAGCAGCTATCCTATTGCGACGGGCATCGGCTTTTTGCTTTGCCCGTTGTGTCACAAGTTCCTGGCGAGACTTTGTGCCCACCCGAGATTGCTTTGTCGGCACGGGCATTGTCAAGTCCACCCCTTCAATTTCCGGGTTGATTTTTTGGGCGACATGCCCTTTGGAGGCTTGCATCCTCAAGAAATCGGCCTGGACCTCTTCGTCGGTTTCAACATCAACATTAGCCCGATTTGACTTTCCTGGCATTGGTTCCAAGTCTGGCATTGGTTCCAAGTCTGGTTCTGGAGCCCCTCTTAAATGACCGAATTCTTCTTCATGTTGGGCAGCAACCTTTCGATCTTCAGGGGTTCTACCATGGCGTTGCATAAGAGAGTCGTAGTGTGCTTGCCGTTGCTCTGGAGGAAGTGCGGCCAGATCATGCCTTTCATCTTCTGATAGCAGGTTCATGTCCATTGGGGCTGGCTGTTGACCAGCAGGTGCCGGTTGTACGGCTTGGGGTTGAGGCGGTGCTTCCGGTGGTGGCGCTCCAGGTGTGCCCGTGGGCTCGGTTGACTGAAGATCCCCTGTAGCCTCATCGTATTTCAGTCCCGCTACTGGCCTTCCACCGGGCTTATCCTTGCTGTCACCGGGCGCATCCTGGCTATCCTCGAACGGAAGGGGATATAAGAGCTTTGCTTTTTCTATGTTGCTTGCGAGCGTCTCTTCGTATTTTTCGTCGCTAGCATAGTCTTTGCGGTCCCCAGTTGCCAGTTTTGCAGCATCCATTATCTGTTTGTTATTTGTAGCTCTCATCGCATTCTGATTCGCAATCGTATCAGCCTTCTCCGCAGTCGCTTTCGCAGCCGCTTTGGAAGGGTCTTCCGCCTTTTCAAGCGGAACCAAATCTATGTCACGCCCATTCCATATCTTCCGATACTTCTGGCCATCAATGGTCACTATCCGGTCGCCCTCAATCCCCATGAATTTATCGTCTCCATCAGGTTCCGTTGCCCTCAGGAACTTTGCTCCATCATCCCTCGTGTATGTGTTTCCCTTCCGCTTATCATACTGGATAATCTCTGCCTCTCGATCAAACTCGCTCAAGAACTTCTGGCCCTTCTCTGCTGCCATCTTGTAGCTATCCAAGGCATCGAAATTGTCATCGTCACCGAGTGTCTGTATGTCACGGTACAACTTATCAAACTCCTCCTTCTTCTCTGGGTCTACCCACGCATTAGGGCCTTCTGTATGAAGCGACTTAAATTCGCCCATAGTCGTCTCGTACTGGTCCTTCCACATACCGAGCTTGTTCTCCTCTGTTTCGGCTCGATCCCGACCTTCTGCTGCTAATTTCGCCTGCCCCATGCCGAACTTTTGCTGATCCTCAATCCGCTGGTTCGTTGCCGTCTGGCGCTTGCCCTCCAGCCAAGTGCGGTAGTTGAATCCCTGCTGTCGTGCCTGCTGTTGCGCCTGCTGCCTCTGCCGCTCCCTGAGGAGGTCCAGCATATATTTTTTCTGCCGTTCGCGGGACATACCACGACCGGCCGCATAGGATGCCATGCCGACTGACGGTTGGTGTTCGAGTCTAATTCCCATTGTGTCTTTCCTTTCGCCGAATGTACTTCAATAGCTTTCGGCTTTTCTTCCAGTGGCCGTGGCCTGTCTTCTTTGTGTTTTGCCAATCGCGAATACGGGCCCTTGCTTTGGCTCGGCGCTGCTTAACCCACTTGCAGTGCCAGATACGTGCGATCTTGCCGCCTGCAATTTGGTAGCTGTCGCGGGAATGGAATCTGTTTTGGTGGATGCCTTTGTAAACCACATTGCCGCAAAACAGCAGTGCCTTCGATGTCGTCATACCCAACACGCTCTGGCTCCAGCCAGGACATGAAACGGGAAACTGCTCCAAGATATTTCCGTCGGGGTTCAGCTTGCCAAGTACTCCTGGTTTTTTCGCAAAGCGATCCACATTATTCCCATACATGACCGGCGCACATCTGCCTTGCTTCTTCCAGCAGGCGGTAACATTGCTAATAGCCGGAAATTCATCTGCGTCAACCACGACATACAAATCGTCTTTGGTAACATATTGCCGTCGCATTTTCTCAAGGTGTGCAACTTTCGTCCCGCTGTAAAACGTGCCGATCCATAGGGCGGTAGTTACCGGCTGCTTCCACTCACTCAGGTCCGGTAGCGATCTGGGCTTGCGTGAGTGAAAGGTGATATGCACTTGGTCGATGCCGCGATCATGCCACCACCTAGCTTGATGCGGCAGATAGTTGCAGTCGAATTCAAGTCCCAGCACCATTAACAGGTGAGTTGTCACAGCCTTACCATCCACTCCTTTCCGAATCGTCGTACTTGTTTAGTCGGCAGGCAATTTGCCACTGCTTGTCGTACCGACTTGCGGCAATAGTCGTCACCGCAAACCAGCGCATGCGGTTTCATTAGCGGCAACACGGTGAGAATATCCCTGCTGCAACCGTCCTCGGTATGGTCGCCGTCGATGTAACAGGCGTCGAAAGGTGCGATGTCTTTCGGGATGTCCGCCGAACTGCCCTTTAGTTTCTCCACGCCCGGCAAGCTGCCCGCTATCCGGTCGAAATCACGCTCTACTTCTACCCACTGCGATTGATTAGCGATTTTGCCGCCGGTCATTGCCATAGCCAATTCCAATAGCTGCCTCATACTCTTTGGAATCCGCATTTGCTTGACGCTCATGCCGTTGCCTCCGCCAATTTCAGTTCGGATGCAATGTGCTGCTGTTCCGGCTTTACATAATCCACTGCCTTGGCAATTTGGGCTGCCGTCGGCCGGATACTGAGAAACGAGATCAGCCGCTCGACTTCCCGACTGGGATTTTCCAGCAGATCGGCGTATCGGACTGTGATCCGCTGCTTGTCGGTCAATTTCCCATACAGTTCGTCTCGACCGGCAAGCAACCATTCCTGATGGAGCCGCAACTGCTGCGGCTCTTTCTTTGGGTATCGCCGGCAGATCGACGCAATGGATTCTTCCAGTGGCCGATCAATCCGAATCACACGGAGTTTGTTACCAAAGATATTGATAAGATGTTCCCCGGCCCGGCAGAGTTGCGGATATTTGATTGCCGCCAGCGTGCCCTTTGCATTTGCTTCCCGGCGCTTCTCGTTGCAAAAGCGTTTGAGTCTACGGGCAAACTCGGGTTGCGCCGCAATTGCAATCGTCGCTCGCGGAAATGGCATCGCCCGTTCGCAGAGCTTCATAAGTCCAGCCGCCTCGAACCCACACGACTTGTTCGGATCGCTGCCGTAGTATCCGACTAGCTTATTTCCCAAGTGCATTCCCAAGTGATGCAATACGCCGGCCAAGGCGGACGATCCAGATGAATGCAGCCCGATAACAGCAACAAACGGATGTTCAGCAGGAGATATTTTCTTCGTGGACTGATCCGCAGGCGACCAAAACCGCTTACGGTGCGTCCGCCCTGAAATGTTACTCTTGCCCATCGCTTGCCCGATCAACCATTCTCGCGGGCAGTACACCGGAACAGTTTTCGCCATATGAAGACGCCCCAAATGGTGGTCGATATGATGACGGGATCGCCAGTCATTGGTATTGAGGTGCTTGTAAACGGCTTGCATTCCATTCTCACCTACCGCGAAGGCATGTGTCCGGTTGACGTTGTAAGGAATATAGGTGTGCTTGTTGACTTGCTGGGGATGATGTTGCTTGGCCTTCAAGTGCTGCCCGCCAAGGTAAATCATCCCCCAGTCGTCGGGCACATTCCGAAGAAACTTCGCAACCTTCCCGGCAAACCCATCGCAGAACACGGCATCGTCCTCGAAGATTAGTACCGACTTAACCCCATCCTGCAAGCACTGCTGCAATATCGCCAAGTGACTGGCCCGGCAACCCCAGGCTCCCCCGCCAGCCCGCCAATGTGTTGGCCGCGGGCACTTTCTCCCGTCAATCGCTGCAAACCGTTCGATCTTCACAAACGGCCAATCGGCGGGAACTTGACTGAGAAACGACTTCAATCGGTCGGGGCGCCGGTCCAGATTGACGACGTAACACCGCTCGAAATATGATTTCAGATCGCTCATGGTCGCTCTTTTGTACGGAAACCACTTATTCAGTTTCGCCTGTCGTTTCTTGCAGCCTTTGCACGGCTTAATCCCAATAGTAGAGGTTACTTTTGCTACCGTGTCTCCAAGCCCACGGCTGCGAACAGGTTTTTTAGCAGCCTGCTTTGTGGCTTTCATGTTATGATGTCATCGTGCAGGTTGCATTAGTCCAGTCACACTTTACGTTGTTGAGGTATGGCGTTCCGTATGGAGGAATTACACCGGGGTTATCAAGGTCCATTGGCGTCGCTCCCAAGAAGTCCTTGGCAAACACCGCCGACAGTAATCCATCATTCTCGTAGACATCCACTCTCAGTGAGACGCCGTTCCCAATGTCTGTCGCCGTAATTTCAACCGCCCCAAGGCACGGCATAGTATCCTTTGGGCCAGTTGCTCCTTCAATGTGCGGTGACGCACCAGGACCGTAACTTGACCACACGCACGACGTAACACAATCAACTTCATGCTGCTGGTTCCAATCGCCGCAGTCGGCACAGTCAACCGGGTCTTTCGCAACCACTCCCGTGAACGTCGCGAGGTACGTGTACGGCCCGCCGTCGGTCAGGTTTTCGCAAACACAATGCAGTTCCGACGATTCCGACGATTCCGACGATTCCTCACAGCAGCACGCCGGATCAATCGCTATCTTGCTGCCGTATGCCTGCCGAAACAGTATCTTTCCACCCCATAATTGAACTGCGCCCATTGCTTACCTATCCGGTTGCGGCACCTGCTTGGGTCCATGTGTAACAGGTGTCGGATACGCCACCCAACTCAAAAGTAATGTCACGACAATCCATTGTTGCCGCGGTGTGGTCATAGGTAAATGTCGCCTCGCCGGAGGTTGTGGAAATAGTAAGTTCCGCCCATGCAAGCTCTTCGTCTACGCCCATCACCAGTCCGATGCCGGTTACCGCCGAGGGTAGGTCGCCACCAGTAATTTCCCATTCGCAATCAGTGGTTTGGGATAGTGACCATTCTTGGTTCAGATCATCATTGTCGTCTTCTGTTCCCTTCAAAATGCCACTGAGCGTCAATGGCATTGCTTCAGGCCCCGATTCATTACACGCCACACAATCCAAACCGCCACTTGATGATGATGATTCGTCTTCGCAATCGGTAGTCGGGAACCAGTATAAGCAACCGTCCCTAAGACCAAGGACGTAATCGCCTTCTTCAACGCTATCGGCAATTGGTATGTCATCTGCACACACACCGGTGAAACACTTTATACATTCGTCTGATGAACTACTACTTTTGCTGCTTTCTTCGCTCGACGAACTTTCTTCGCTCGACGAACTTTCTTCGCTCGACGAACTTTCTTCGCTCGACGAACTTTCGCTGCCACAACAATCGCCACTTCCAAACGTAATTGCTGCCCACAAATTCGCACTGACATCAGAGCTAGACGATCCATCTGAATCACTGCCCGATACGGCCATGACCAGTGCTCGATTTCCGGCCCGAATGTACCGCCCGCCCACAGCCAAAGCACTTGCGCGGACAGTCCCATGCGGATCAGAAACAGTCAGGCTTATACCCGTATCGCAAAACAGTCCGTCATCGTCCGCAATAACAACCAGTGCTTCGGCTTCTTCACATTCGTACAAATTCTCCTGTAACTTCACCCACATCAGTAGCGGACCACCATCCACGAGCATCCAATTGATGTAATGGTCACTATCGTCAAGGAGGAATACTACCTCATCTTCCAGGCTCAAGGGTTGTCCATGGCAGTGTTCCCCATCATCCTCAACCCGACCCGGATTTTGCCCGAGCCGACCCAGGGGTAGAAAGGCAGCGAATACTTGCCCCAACTGGTATGCCCCCTGTACTCGTTTCCCGTAAGGTTTGGCAACCGAAATTCCCGGCTTATTCTCTGCGTCATCCTTGTCGTAATCAAAGAACTTTTTAATGCGAGTGTCAAATCCACGGCATACCACGTAATTGTCATGCGTATCCTCGTCCGCCACTTGCATCAGTGCGCAATAGGGATGCACCCCAGGCACTACAAGTGGTGCCCGTTCCCCTGTTATCGGCTGAAACGGCGGGGGAAGCCGAAAGTCTGGAGTGGGTTGCTTGCGCTTACGAAGCATTGAGCCGTGACATTAAGTGAAACTTGGCTTACGTTTACGACGACGAACTGGATGGCGAATCCGACGGCGAACTCGACGGCGAAGCCGATGGTGAGGTCGATGGTGATGGCGAAGCCGATGGTGAATCCGAAGGTGAACTTGACACCGAAGTTGAAGGCGAGGTTGAAGGTGACGGTGAAGTCGACGGTGAATCCGACGGCGAACTTGACACCGAAGTTGAAGGTGAACTTGACACCGAAGCCGATGGTGAGGTCGATGGTGATGGCGAAGCCGATGGTGAATCCGACGGTGAACTTGACACCGAAGTTGAAGGCGAGGTTGAAGGTGACGGTGAAGTCGACGGTGAATCCGACGGCGAATCAGACACCGAAGTTGAAGGTGAACTTGACACCGAAGTTGAAGGCGAGGTTGAAGGTGACGGTGAAGTCGACGGTGAATCCGACGGCGAACTTGACACCGAAGTTGAAGGCGAGGTTGAAGGTGACGGTGAAGTCGAAGGTGAATCCGACGGCGAATCAGACACCGAAGTTGACGGCGAACTTGACACCGAACTCGAAGGTGAAGTCGACGGCGTACCGGATACCGAAGCTGACGGTGATTCTGACGGTGACAGGTACACTTCCGAATCCTGGGAAATCAGTATCTGGAACGTGCCGGCCGTCGTCGAACCGTTGCTAAGACGAATTTTGGTGATTGGATCGCCCGTGTAGGGGTTCACCGCCTGCCCACTATCCCAAAGGTCAGGTTCGCTGGCCGATAAGGTTACTTCCCGAATCGTGTCACTATCTGCATCCTGCATATCCAGGTGCGCCGGACACGTCGCCAGTATGCCCACCAGAACCGCATTGTCCCCATCCAAGGAAACATTGTGCTGCTGCTGCTTGCAGACAATAACCCCATCAGTTTCGCTGTTGGGGAAACCAGCACCGCCACATTGCACCGACCCACCATCCAGCGTCAGATTGTTGCCGGATACCGTGCCTTGCACTACATAACGGTAAATAACGCCTGCCAAGGAATACACGTCGAACTTTCCGCTTGTGTAGCCGTGACCGGAAGGCAAAACGCATGACGCCGTATCGGCATCGGTCTTTACCCAATTGGTTACGGTGTTCCCGGCTGCCAGCGAGATTGGCGAACTCGTTCCGCCCAATAGAGTGTCATTTTCTCCACTCACGGTTGCCGTCCGAGTCAACGACCGGCCACCCAGCGAGAGAGATTCACTGTGTGAACCTGCGCCCATAATTCATCTCCTATATGCTTGACAAATTAAAAATCCAAAGCAAAACCCCTTGCCTCCCTACGGCGTCAACCAGCCCCCGCCGCTGTCGCCGAGGCTAGTACAAATCTTAGCTAGGTCTTCAATACTCGGTCCCACATCTTCTCGCCTTTCGACGAAGCCATAGAGACCGATCAACAATTTGTTTCGTTCGTCCAACTGGTAGGCCATTAACTGCATGTCTTCGGTGTGTTTCCCTTGCAGCCCCTCCAGCCTAACTGCGTATTCGTTCATCTTCTCGACCACCATGCGGTGCCGGTGTTCCGACAATGCCAGGGCGTTCTGCATAGTCATAGCTGCATAGCGCTCCTTGCCGGCCAACACACCCTTTACGGCATCCTGAAGCTGACCCAGCAGTGTATCCCGCTCGGACATGGCAATGCGAGATACATCCTGTTGAGCCGCGTGCTGCCGGTCGATACCGGCGATATGCTGCGACACAACCGCCTGAATTTGTTCCAGCAAGCGATCCCGCTGATTTGCCTCATTCCGCCACACGTCCACCGATAGGCCATGCTTCTTTTCGAGCTTGTCGAGGAGCATTGCCAGCACACCCTGTATCGCTGAAAACAGTCGCTCGTGAGTGACCATCCCGGTCTTTGCAACATCGGACGTAGCTGCCCGCTCGCGATCTAGCCCATCCAGTACCAGCCGGACCTCGTTCATCAGTTGTTCGTGCAATTGCTGCTTGGTGGTCATTCCTGTTTTCGCAACATCAGACGTAGCTGCCCGTTTGCGATCTAGCCCATCCAGTACCAGCCGGACCTCGTTCATCAACTGCTCATGCAACTGTTGTTTGGTAGTCATCCCGGTTTTTGCAACATCGGACGTAGCTGCCCGCTCGCGATCCAAGCCGTCTAACATCAATCGAACTTCGCTCATCAACTGCTCATGCAACTGCTGCTTGGTGGTCATGGCGGTCTTTGCAACATCAGATATGGCCGCCCGTTCGCGATCAAGGCCGTCCAAGACCAATCGAACTTCATTCATTAGCTGATCGTGCAATTGCTGCTTGGTAGTTATCCCCGTCTTTGCGACGTCAGATGTGGCTGCCCGCTCGCGATCCAGACCGTCCAGTACCAAGCGAATCTCGTCCATCAGTTGCTCATGCAACCGCATTCGCGACAATTCCTCTGCGTTCAGGATTTCCTGCTGAACGGCATGTTGACGGTCTATTGCTTCTGCTGCTTTGAGCCGCACTTGAAGTTGCTCGCCATAGAGGCGGTGCAATTCTTCGTTTGCCCATTTCGACAAAGCATCTCGAAGTTGATAAACCCGATCCGCTGCCTCCATGGTTCTGATCCGCACATCCTGTAGATTGGAATAAAGCCCTGCCTGCACTTCGATATTAAGCCGGGAATTGGCGTCCCGAGCCCCATAGATTCCCTGCCTAGCGCCGAGGGTTCGGTTGCGAACGTCCTGGAGCATGGCATATACGCCGGTTATCTGGGTGGCGTGGTATCGCAGCACGTCCTGCCGAAGGTTATACACCCGATCCTTCCCGTCTAGGGTGCGGCCCCGCATTGCGACTTGCTGCTCATACAGCTTGTGCTGATTCTCCCACTGCTCGCGCATTAGCCGATCGTTCAGGGCAACAATCTCTTCGTTGCGGTCGCGTGCGTTTCTAGCGGTAATGTCTGCGGCTATATCGGAAGAATACGTGCCCCGGTCTACCAACTGTTGCGTTTGTGTCGATAGCGTTGCGTTGAATGCTTCGTGGATTCGCGCCAATTCCGTCACGCCGAGATTATCCAAAAACGCGGTCGCAGTAACCGTATGCGTGGTATGATCTGGCTCCAATAGCCCAAGTACCGTATTGTAATCGGCGGCATGCGCTGTAATCGTGGATGAACCTTCGGCCAGCAAAGCGTCAATTTCTGTTTCGATGCCGGCGTAATCGTCCAGGAGTGTTGCTAGTAGCAATTCCGTTTGTGTGGCATAGTCTGTCAGGTCGCTCTTGGCTGTAGTCAGCAGCCCATCAACTGTGGTGGCGTGATCGGTATAGTTGGCAGCCAAGATTGGCAGATGTGACTCGTAGGCCGTGATGTGCGTATTCAGTTGGGTCAGAGCATCTGCCTGATCCGTAATGGATTCTGCATGATGTGCAACAAAATCGGTTGCTAAAAGCGCTATTGCAGCAGCATAATTCGCCAAGTAAGTAGTCATCGCCTCCGATTTCGTGGTGATTAACGCCTCTACCGCCGCTCGCGTTATGTTGCCGTGCGGCTCCGCTTCGTTCATTTTCGCCGCATGGTCAACGAGATGTGTTGCCAATGACGAAACCTCGCCAGCCAATATCGCTTCCACATCCGTTCGTGTGGTATCACCGTGCGGCTTCGGCTCGGCCAGCTTTACGTCATACTCAACGAGATGTGTTGCC
>Ga0208769_1000036_pt1 | contig 70858 bp, 65 predicted proteins | sample AntAceMetag02UKC_FD_184768 | JGI IMG/M metagenome (GOLD analysis project Ga0208769, IMG submission 184768) | Saline lake microbial communities from Ace Lake, Antarctica- Antarctic Ace Lake Metagenome 02UKC (SPAdes) (version 2) | ecosystem: Environmental > Aquatic > Non-marine Saline and Alkaline...
ACACCCTTTTCGTAGTTTGATTTCGTGACTATTCTTGCTCATGTTGTATCCTCCAATCTTTTTAGAAAATACAGCATATGTAAACTATGTTATGAAACTTTATCTGTAAACGATGTTATGAGATTCGCCACTTACTCCCTACTAATCTTCCAGATCTTCAATGATCTCTTTCCTTATTTCACTCCCTTCCGGTGTAGGATAGAGCATGCCAACGTGACAGATCTTTTCATATTCATGATAATTGAAATCAATTCCAAGTTCTATGGCCATTTTATGAAGTTTACGGCAATCTGGAACAAGCAGATCATGGGTACCTACATAACAAGATATCGGTGCAAGTCCTGTCAGTTTTCCATAAATCGGACTGACAAGATAATGCGTACGATCTAGAGGTCCTGCATATAAGTGCCCGGCCTCTAATATAGATTCTATATTCAGTAGGGGATCATTTTTATCAAAATCCATAATATCGGGATTGCTTAGAGTAACATCCACACAGGGTGATAACATGATAAGCTGTTTGGGTTGTGGTAAGCCCTTCTCCTGCAGAAGCTGACCAAATGCCAAACTCATACCTCCCCCTGCAGAATCACCGATAATACTTATTTTTTTAGGATCTACTTCTTTGATCAACTCGGTATAGATTTTCAGCAACATATCAAAAACATGGGTTACATTGTACTCAGGTGCCAATGGATAATCCGGTGCAATTACTTTAACTTTAAGTTGATCAATGATATATGATATGAATAACCAATGGCCGGAAACAAAATTATACATATAGGAACCACCATGAAGGTAGATAATGACCTCATCGCTCTTATTGTTTAGAGGTTCCAGAGACCAAACCCTATGTCCTAAGTTGTCATCTATTCCAATAAGATACTTAAAATACATGCTATTCAAGGGCCTTGCCGGAGTCGTTTTGTTGAGATAATTCATAAATTCCAACAAGCTATTACCTTCTTTGATCTTTGAATCCCAAATCGTTTTTTCAATTGCTTGGGCTACCCAGCTTTTTTCATAGCTATCTTTATCAATTACTTTTTCACTGTCTGGTTCAGCAAGTATCTGAGCCTGAAGAATAACAGATAACAAAAACAAACTGAGTAATAGGAGTAAAATCTTATTTTTCATCGTTATTCCATAAGCTATTCAAAGAATTAAATATAAACTCTCTACAAGCTTTTCCCTCAGGTGTGGGATAAAGCATCCCATCATGTAAGAGACCTTTAATTTCATTATAATCGATTTGATGTCCTGCGTTTATAGCTTTTTCTTTGAATTTCCTACAATCGGGCATAAGTATGTCATTATCTCCAACATATAATGTGATCGGCGGCAAGCCCTCAAGTGAACCGAACAAAGGACTTACCAAATAATTGCGTCTGTCCAGATTTCCCGCATAGGCTATACCCGCATCGATCAAGCCTTGAATATTCAAAATAGGGTCAAGTTTATCTATTTCCATAATCTCGGGATTGTCCATGCTAACATCCAACCACGGTGAAAGCAAGAACAGTTGAGAGGGTTGTTCAATTTCCTTTTGATGCAGGTATTGAGATAAGGCAAGTGCCAGTCCTCCCCCGGAAGAATCCCCCATGAGAGTAACATGTGCCGCTCCAACACGTTCAATTAAATCTTTATAGACCGGGATCAGCATTTCAAAAACATCGTCAACCGTTTCTTCGGGTGTTAAGGGGTAATCGGGAGCAATGACCGTACATTTTAATTTATCTGCCAGTGCGCCAATCAAAAACCAATGACCAGGAGTAAAATTTGCCGCATAGGCACCCCCGTGAATAAAAAGTATATATTTATTTTTGAGAGCCTTGCGTGAAGAAATACTCCACACTTCGCGATTAAAAGTATTTTTCGATGAAATTGAGAACATATTTTCCATCAAACGAGGTGGCTTTGCCCTATTTCGCATTCTTGCAAATGCTTCCAGAGTATTTTTCTCTTTCATTCGGGCAAGACGTAGACTTGCTTCGAGAATTCGATTGACAACACTTTGCTGTTTTTCGGTGTACATGATTTAATATAAGCTGTTCAAAAATAAAATAGTATTGAAATATTGTTTTGTAGTTTAGAGTTTGAAAACTGAATTAGATAAACATAACTCGTCATCCTGTCCGTCAGCTGACGGATCAGGATCTCTCCGAAAGTTATGAAGAAGGGTAATATTGGTAATGAGGGTTATCTTTCCGTTTTCTAAGATAAATACGAACGAAGCTGAATAATCCATATTTATTCATAAATTCTATCAATATTGACGAATGTGACAGACATAGAGATCTCCCTTCGGGACCCCTACGGGGCTGAAGCAAGTTCAGGATGACGCGACTTTTCGTTCTTCCTATTGTATGTAATACGTTACATCTATTAAAATCGGATATTGACGATCGGCAAAGGAGATCCAAATCCTTCTACCATTGCGTTTATCAGACAAAAGGATTTGAAAGTGGGGATTTGTTCAAGCCTGATTGGTATTTCCCGTATTTTTCCACTATCTATTAAGCGCGCACGGCAGGTTCCCGCCAATAGAGGTGTATCGGGAGTTAACCATTCTTTCCCATCGAAAAAAACAATATTTGCACTAGACGTATCAGTTATAAAATCATTTTTAATGATCAAAATATCATCGCACTCACCTTTGTACCTCATAAGTCGATCTATCGGTCGCCGGTTGGTTTTCTTACAACTATAATCGATCGTATTGTCTTTCACTATTTGTAAGGTCTTGATGTTTTTGGGTTTATATTTTTCGGTTTCATATTGAAAAGATGTTTTATTATATAAAAAACGCAGCTTGATCTTATCAACACTTAGATCTTTGGGAAATTTAATTAACTCATCAAGCTTAAAAGGAGCGGGCTCGCCGTAAACATGCAAAAATGTTCGTTCAAGACGACCTTGATGATAATTTAAGTTCAGGACAATACCATTTTCAATCCGGATGCTTTCAACTAAGGGGTACATAAACTTTATCCACCATTTCATTATATTCATTTTCCAAATTGCTATTCGCAGTAATACCGCCACCGCTTCGAAATTGGAATCCATTTTCTGTCTGTTCAATATATCGGATATTCACGGCGGAATCAATTTCCTTTCCATCAAATACTCCAAAAACGCCCGTAAAATAGCCACGATCCATTTTTTCCGCTTCACGAATGATCTCAAGGGTCCTCTGTTTGGGCGCACCACTGATAGATCCCGCAGGCAGAAGTGTGACCAGTATATCACCGATCCGTTTTTGCCAATGCTCGTCCAGATCTCCCCGTATCTCTGAACTGACCTGTAAAAGATCTTTGCGATTTGTGTGTATTTCGGATAAAAATCGAAATTTTGTGACAGTGATATTCTGTGCAACCATGGCAAGATCATTTCGGATCAGGTCAACGATCGTATTGTGTTCCCAGGTTTCCTTCTTGTTCGCCATAATTCGTTGAGCCGCATTGGGCAGATCCGCATCGATGGTCCCTTTCATGGGATAAGAGAAAATTTGCCCTTTATGTGTGCGGACAAAGCATTCGGGGGAAAAGATCGTGAATTGATCTTTAAATAATAGCTTATAGTCGGCTCTTGCCTGCATGAATATATCATTCAATGAACGATCCAGGTGAATGAGCGTTGGGTAAGTTATATTGATCAGATAGGTATTTCCGGTAAGCAAATGTTTTCTGGCACAGTTAAATCCTTTTAGATAATCCGTGTATACCATGGGGAAGATCTCCAAATTCGCTGCCGATGTTTTGATTGTTTTTCTTGATGAACGCAGGATCGGTAGCCGGAACATGATCCCTTCATTTTCTGCCTCTTCAAACGTGAAAATACGTGGTTTTTTTAACTCAAAATCCACCAGAAAAAGGAAGGGTATCCCCTGCTCCCCATATCGATTTGCTGTTTCATTAAATGATCTTAAGGTCATATTTCCTCAATAAAATTCCGCAAAATTCGAAAACCGTGCTCGCTTATATACGATTCGGGGTGAAATTGCACCCCGTAAACGGGAAATTCTTTATGCTTCACCGCCATGATGGTCTTAGTTTCACTTTCACCGAGCAATTCCAACGACGCAGGAAATCGCTTGGGATCAATGGCCCAGGAATGATATAGTCCGACATGGATCTCTTTTGGAATATTAGCGAACAGCGGGTCATTTTTCAATATTCTCATGCGATGCGCTTGTCCGTGTACAACAGGATCAATGTGAAGCAATTCTGCTCCGAGATATTCCCCTAAAGCCTGATGCCCGAGACATATCCCTAAAATAGGCTTTCGCATCAAACATGACTCAAATACATCAAAAAGGATCGGGAAATCCCTTGGTAATCCGGGTCCCGGTGACATGATGACCTTATCAAAGGGTTCGATCTCATTCAATTTTAAACACGAACTTTTTATCACCTTGAAATTTACACCATCCATTCGGCGAAGATAATCCACAATATTATAAGTGAAAGAATCGTTGTTGTCGATGAGTAATACTTTTTGCATTTAGGAATATACAATGAAAATGATGGATTATGGATTATGAATTATGAATTATGAATAAATATTTTTATATTCTTCAGAAAAATATGGAGAAATAATGCTATTTATACATCGTTCAAAATTCATTTCTGTGATCATGATCACACTTTTATTTACAACATTGCTTGTTGCATCCGACTGGAAGCTCAATCCCGGGATGTTCAATCCCAGCGGCGTACCTTCCCTGACTTTTTCTCAACCGCGCTTTGCGGATCTGGATGCAGATGGCGATCAGGACATGATACTGGGATCCATTTCAGGGAAACCCGTTTTTCTTACCAATACCGGTACAAGCACCTCTCCTCAATTTTCTATTATTGATGATATTTTTGCACCCGTCAATGAATTGGATGCGGAAGTTGGCGTTTGTTATGATATCGATGCAGATGGCGATCTGGATCTGATCTCGGGTGGTTATCGTGGACTACAGCTTTACCGGAATACCGGAAATGCCATTGCCCCCGTATTTGTAAAAGTGGACAATTTCTTTTCGGAACTGACCCTAGGGTCCAATCCCGTTGCCGATCTCGGTGATATTGACCAGGATGGGGATCTTGACTTGGTCGTGGGATTCAGTGAAGACGGTGCGGTAAAACTTTATACCAACAGCGGCTCCGATTCCATAGCGATCTTTCTGGAAAGTTCAGCTGTTACGCTAGGCGATCTGGGTTTGTTCGCTTACCCTGTCTTTTGTGATCCCGATAACGACGGTGACCTGGATATCTTTTGCGGTCAGGATGGACATTATTTTACCTATTTTCAAAACACCGGCACAGCTCTTTCCGGCTCATGGGCAAGCAACGGCGGTGTCTTTTCGGGATTGGGTGCGGGAACCTATTTCAATTCACCCGCTATCGTGGATATCAACGGAGACGGCAAACAAGACCTTATTTATGGAAATTATAGCGGTCCCCTGAATTATTATAAAAATACCGGCTCCACGTCGACACCCACTTGGACTGTGAATACATCCCTTTTTGGCGGAATTATAGATGTAGGTGGAGCCAGTACACCTTTTTTTATTGATAAGGACCGTGACGGCGATCTTGATATGGTCACCGGTACTCAAATGGGCTATATCAAACTCTACAGAAATGACGGTTCTGCTTCGGCACCTACCTTTAAATATGCAACCACCTATGCACCTTTAAAACATTCCATTTACTCATTCGTATCATTTGCCGAGGTAAGCGGTGACGAATCATATGATGCGCTGGTGGGTGACCTGAACGGAAATATATATTATCACATGGGTTCGGGCTATACTTTTGCTTCAAGCTCCTTAAACATTGCTAATATAGGTGAATGGTCAGCGCCGCGATTTATAGATATGGACTATGACGGCGATCAGGATATCGTGGCTGGGAATGAAGACGGCTTTCTGACTTACTATGAGAATCAGGGAAGTACAAGTCTACCCCTTTGGTCCGAGGTTTTCAACTACTTCGACAGTCTGGATGTTGGCTATAATTGCGTACCGGCCTTTGCGGATCTTGATTTTGACGGGGATTACGACCTTTTAGCCGGAGGCGGTTACCACAAAGCTCATTATTATGAAAATGTTGATGGGTCTTGGGTGGAAGATACCAGTATGGTAGAAGGCATCGTTACCAAACAGAACGCCTCCCCTGCCTTTGCCGACTTGGACGGCGACGGCGACCAAGATCTGATCCTGGGAAATTACGATGGAAACTTCGATTATTACGAGAATATGCGCGAGGTCGTGGCCATCAAACCAACGACTGCTTTACCCGAAGATTTTAAGTTGAACAGCTATCCGAATCCATTTAATCCCAGTACAGCGATCAGCTTTTCCATCTTCGCCAAGGCTTCGATGGACAGGCAGAGACTTGTTCAAATCAATATTTACGATCTTAGCGGAAAACTGGTGAAGAATATCTTGAATGAAAATAAAACAGCCGGAGAATATACGATCAATTTCACTGCGCCCGCAACCATGAGCACAGGGATCTATTTTTGTAGATTGAAGGTTGATGGTGTTACTGCGGATACGAAGAAAATTACCTTGTTGAAATAACATAAGACGTGAAACGTAAAACGTGAAACGTAAGACGTTTCTGAAACGCAAAATTGATTCATGAAAGAATAAGAATATGTCATCCCGGACTTGCCTGCCATCCGAAGCCTTGGCGTAGGATGGACCCGGGATCTCATTTTTTGGCCTAATGGTAATTTTAGGGGGCTATTTTGCCAAAAAATGGTCAGTTAAGATGATTTTCATTTGGTCTTTAATTCCTTGATGATTTCTTAGTTTTGTTTTCAAGTTTGTAAAGGATCCATCCAATGAATTTGTAGTGTTAGGAATCTTTAATTCAGGGTAATCTTGGAAGGTAAAAAGATAAGGTGTATGGGTTTTTAAACTTCGATAAGCACTACGCAGTTTTTTGTGTGTATAATGCCATTTATCCGTAATTGGATCAATGGTTTTTTCTTTTAAATAATCATGCCACTTAAAGTGCCATTGATCTAAGGCAAACAACCAGGATTCTTTATCAATAGACGTTAAGGTAGAAGATAATTGTTTTAATTCAATATGCGCCTCTAAGCGAGGACTTTGTGTCAAATATCGTCTTATAATCGACAGTTGATGGAAATGGCACATTTGCATAGGAATCCCCGGAAACGCTTTAAACAAGCCTCTTCTGCCATCACAAACGATAGCTTTTATACTCCATCCTCTAAGTTTTAGAACTTGTATTCCTTGTTTATACAATTTCACGGTTTCATAGGTAACATATCGCCAATGAAGATTGTTTTTCTGATAAGTATCGCGAAATACCATCACACCAAAATTGCGTCGAAAGTAAGTTGTATCCATTATTATTACCGTTTCAGCTGGCTCATATTCAGGAATAATTACCTTGTGTTTAATAAGTTTAGATCTGATTGTTTTGATAGATAATTCATGCTTTTTAGCTAACTGCTCAAGGCTTTGTTTTCCATCGGTATAATCATAAAATAGGGTGGAAATTATTGTGTGTTTTAAGCGAGGTTTATTTGCAAATCTATGCTTACAATTATTGCATTTATAACTTTGGAAATTGTTCTTTTTACCATTCTTTTTTGTGTTTTGGCTACCACATTTTGGGCACTTTTTTGTTCATTTTTTAATTGAAGAAAATGAAATCCTATCTATTATCCTAACATTCAATTAATTATAACGTTTTTAGCCCCCTAAAATTACCATTAGGCCCATTTTTTGATCACTTTAATTTAATAGATACTTGTTCAACCCCTTCAGGGTTGGTTGGGGTGTGAATCGTTTTTATAATATTGTTCGACCCCTGCGGGGTCAAGACCAAATACGGGATATGATTTACGCCTTCCTCTTGGGGTGAGCTAATTATAATTTATCTCAAGTCCCTGTCTAACGAGAGTTTCAGTTACGCCGGACAGGCCGATCATCCTTCTTCGCTCTGCGAGCTACCAGCCTTCGCTGAAGCTTCGGCATGGCATGGCGCAGGACAGGCCGATTATGGATCACCGATTACCGATCACTGATCACCTTATTCTTTATACTTAGATCTTTCACCTTGTAAAAGACACCATTTTCCAAATACCAGGATCCATCAATTTTACGGTAAAACCGATCGATGAGATTACCTTCCCACAATTCAAAATGCGAGATGGTCTCATGATAGCCTTCGGTATAATAATTCTTGGAATATGACTCAATATGAAGCTCTTCTTTGTGTGCATAACCTACGGCATAGGTATTTTCATCCAAGATGGTCAAAGAAGCCAGTTCATCCCAGCGTTCATCCATGTAATAGGTCGTGACCATTCTAAAATCCAGCTCGGGAACGGTCTTGATCTGGAACACGCGCGTTGAATCGGGTGAATATTCCCAATAGATAAAATGAGTCAATGCGGAATCTTCGCTCTCAGTATAATGCCCTTCCCAAATGACACCCATGTAGGGTTCGAAGATCTCGAGTGGATTTTGTTGTGCAAAAACAAAACTTGATATCAGGATGCAGAATAGAATGGGGGCCGGTCGTTTCATATGGTCTCACTTTTGCTTTATTAACTACCTATTGATCTAAAGCGACAATTATTTCCGCTTTTTTCCACAATCTTTTGCGTGATTCCGGACAGAATTTTTCAAAGGGAGTATCCACCATTTTACTGAAATACTTCCCGCTTTTCCCATTCAACTCGGGTGATAAAGTCATATGGATGACAGGTTGTGCACCTTCTTCGGCATTGACCATGGATAAGGATGAAAAGAATTTAGCGATAAACCCGTACCAGGATTTAAATTCCCATATTCCCGTTTTTACATGACCCGGATGAATGGCATTGACAGAAATAGCCTTTTCCCGTTCCGCCAATTCTTTTGTGAACATCATCAGAGCCAATTTTGAGGTCGAATAAGCTTTGATACTATGGGTGTCCCGCTCTTGGATACGATCAATATCCAGCTTGGCCATTTTATAGGAATCCGAGGTCACATTGACGATCCGGGCATCTTTTGCACTTCTCATAACCGGTAAAAGCAAATTCGTCAGTAAAAAAGTGCCAAAGAAATTCACGCCCATGGTGAGTTCCAATCCATCTTCGGTTTTAAGGTGTTTTTCCATGGTAAAGACACCGGCATTATTGACCAGTACGTCAATACGGGGAAAATCCTCTATGATCTTAGCGCAAAAGCTGCGAATTGATCTGAAAGAAGCCAGATCGACCTGATACAAATGAATATCCGTATTGCCGCTGAACTCCATGATCTTCTGTCTGGCAGCTTCTCCCTTTTCCATATTCCGGCAGGCCATGATGAGCGTATGACCCACTTTCGCAACGGCTTTTGCCGTCTCAAATCCCAGGCCGTTATTCGCACCCGTTATTAAAATGATCTTTTTATTCATTTATATTCTTTCTAATTAATAGTCACAATCAATTTATTAATCCATTATCTGAAAAGAATAGTTAACCGCAGGTTACACCGATGTCGCAGATTAATAACAATCTGTGAATCTTCACGAGTTACGAGTTACGAGTTACGAGTCACGAGTCACGGCTTTATAACTATTTCCGGTTTCTCGGAATTCATATTCAATTCCCAGGTGTAAGCGCTAAGCTTTTTATCGATCTTCTTTTTCTTATCGGCATTGTGAGATTTAACTTTTAGACCTTTAGCAACATTCACCGTCATGGTGCCCAGCATTTTTGTATCAATTGAACCGAGTGACTCAATGTAGTCCTCCGTCAAACCCATTCCGCTGATCTCAAGATTACCGTTATCAAGATGAACGACCTTAAAATAAGCAAGATCTTCGGAGAGGAAATAGTAATCCTTTTCCGGATCCATATTTATCTCTACGCCGACCTTGATCTTACCCTTGCCCAGATCTTTCACCGATTCAAAGCCGGGTTCATCTTTCATATCATTGATCACACCCTGAAGATCTGCTTCATCATTTTCATCATAGGTTCCCTCGATCACCGCCGCCAACGCCGGTCCAAAATTCAATTCACCGATATACTCAAAATCATAGGAGCCATCCTTATGGACGGTAATGGTGGTCTCATAATTGTCCGGAATAAAGCAGGAGCTTAACATGATAGCAACTAAGATAAGTCCTGTAATAATAGATATACTTGATCTCTTCATATCTCAACCTTCCTTTCTTTAATTGACAATTGACAGAGAACAATTGACAATTGCGTAAAGCGTTAAACGTTAAACGTAAGACCTAAGAACTCGAACCGCAGATGTCGCAGATGTCCCAACTTCGCTATTGCTACGTTGGGCAGGCACAGATGAAAATATTTATCTTATCGGCGTAATCCGTGTAATCTGTGGTTTATTTTCTCTTAACGTTTTACGTCTCACGTCTTTTAAATTTATCCAAAACATACACATCCACCACAAATCCCAACCCCACGCCAAAGACATACATCATAATATCCAACGGATCGTAGGCACCTGCAAGAAATTTTACGCTGTAGCTCTGCAGGATCTCAATGCCAAAACCGATGATCAACACACCCATGGTGCCGATCGTCCGGCATACGGCCACCGACCACATGCGTCGGAAGATCAACTGAATGATCAAATAGGCATTTAAAGGGAATAAAATATTAAAGAGATACTTCTGGACAAAGCTCCCCTCTTCCGGCTCTAAAAAGACATAGAGCAGAGCCGTCGCGATCGCGATGAGAGTGGTAATAATTACAGGAAGTCTTTTGCGCATATTGTTTTCTTTCTTTAATTGTCAATTGTCCTTTGTCCTTTGTCAATTGGTGAGGTGAGGATGGTGATGATGGTGGGGAGATTATTTTTCATATTTAGATGCCTTTAATATTGCTTCATTAAGTTCAATATATTCCACTGGAACTGCAATCTTTTTCAATTTACTTAAAATTATTCTATTTTGACTGCCACCATAATCGCTCAATACCGGAGTTGGAACAACATAAAACTCCCACTGCTCCAATTTAAGCGGATCAATTGTATCCTGATCTTTGTTTTTTAAAAGACAAAATACATACACATCCGCATGGCGTTTGATCTCATCCCCTAAAATATTGGTCTCGGAATCCCAATCATGTGCAGGTTTAATTGAAAATGATATTTTTGAATACTCTTTTTGAAACCAACTTTGAATGTAAGCTGAAGCTTTTACTTCAATTTTAATACCTTCAGGCGTTATCAGGTCATATGCATCCCACTCATTACGAAAAGCTTTCGGATCAAGTCCGATAGCCGTTGCTACAATAAATTCTGCAAGAATACCGCGAGTAGCATTACTTATTAGATCAGACATATTCCAACGCCAGAAATCTTCTAAATTATATTTTGTTTTTTTATCATCAATTGTTAGATGTTCTTTACCTGACTTGATAGAAGAATGTATTAATTTGAGATTCGTGTTGAATTTAGATTTCATTGTGACCTTTATTTTCTAATTATGGCGAATTCGCCATAATTGCAAGCCCTGCGAAGTCTTGATATAGCAGGATCAATTATCCATAGAGAAGATAATAGAGATGCGGGATTTCATAATACTCACTTTGTTGAATCAATAATATAATTCACAAAAGCAGAGCAAGCAATTAACATAAATTGTGCCTCAGATTTACTTAGTTCCCCTTCTTCTAACAATGCATGTCTTATACCTTTATCTGTGTCACTAGTATATCCATACAAAACTCTGAAAGCTTTATTTAAAGCAGGATGAATATTATTTTTTGCTTCCAATTTATTCAGAATTACAGCAAATTTTGCTTTAGGTTCACTTGATATTTGTTTAGCTAATGATTCAATTGATGAAATTGATTCTCTAATAGAATTTCTATAATTAGGATTTTTTCTATCATACAAATAATCCATAGCTGTTTGTAGGTGCTTTTTTACGCCTGCATATGGAGAACTATTTTTTATCGCATTTTCAACAGATTTAATTTCTATTTCATTCGTAATTTCAGTTATTTGACCTGCTACAAAACGGTAAGCAGAATTTTCTCTTTTAAGAATAATATTACACGAATCAATAAAATTTTCTTTAGTTGGTTCTTTACCATTATTAATAATAAACTCGGTTAAATCATAGATTTCGTACCATTCTGCTTTATAATAGTAATTTCTAATTATTGGGAGAAACTCATCAAAATAAATTGGTAAAGTATCTAATGGTTTTTTAAAATAGTTAACCCAAATTGAAGTTGATAATTTCAACATATTTGAATCTTTTATCCTATCTACACCATAACTATTGCTAAAAGTATCCCAATAATAATGAACCAATAAAGTCCATATTCCATTCTTTAAATCTTCATCAATACTATTCAACTGTAATTCTTTTATTAAATCTTTATAACCCTTTCTTTGAGAAAATAACATATTGAACCTTTCTAATAATTACCTATATTTAATTTTCGCATACAAAAATCAAAAAACCGTCACACCATGACACGCTAAACGTAAGAGTAGACCGGACCGTCCCCTACAAGCTCATTTATCAAAGTTCTGCAACATAAATAGATCTCTCCGCTTCGGTCGAGATGACAGTTTTTTTATGTGTTTTCAAAAAGCCTTATTATCTCTTCTTTGTGACTTTGTGTACCTCGTGCCTTTGTGAGAGGTCTTCACGATTTACGTCTTACGTCTCACTATATTGCATTCCAAAAAGCCTTATATTCTCTTCTTCGTGCCTTTGTTTTCTTTGTGCCTTCGTGTGAGGTCTTTACGATTTACGTCTTACGTCTCACTATATTGCATTTCAAAAAGCCTTATTATCTCTTTTTTGTGCCTTTGTGTACTTTGCGTCTTTGTGAGAGGTCTTACTCTTACGCAATTCTCGACCATCCGGCAGTCCTCCTTCGTCGGCTCCAGCCGGAAGGTCATCACGATTTACGGCTTCCATCCTTATTGGGCGGTGTACGAAAATCTACGGCGCCTCTATCTCTGCCCCACTTGACTTTTGGGGCTTTGGATTCACTCTTTTTCTTTCCGGGTTTTTCTATTTTGGCAATGGTTGCTTCGACATGTTTTTTTATACCTGAAACATCATTCTTTTCTTCAGATTGACTTTCATTTGGCGTATAGGGGTGTTCACCTTTGACCGGATCAGCCGGATCTTCCGATGGAACCGGTCCGAATTTATTTTCCTGAACATCACCCTCTTTGATCAGAAGCTTTAAGAGCCAGATCCATCCGATAATTGGAATAAATATGTAAATTAGTTTTGACCCTTCCTCACCGACATCATGCAAACGCCGGAAAGAAATGGCTAGGCCGGGGACCAGAAGAATGAGAGAATAAAAATTATTAAAAGAACCGTTAGTTATTCCCAAAAAGCCGGAATCGTGTGTTCCAAAGATATTGTCGAATCCGACAGTTATCCAGACGAAAATAAAATTGAACAATATAAACATCCAATAGGCTTTTTTACCCGTTCTGCTCTTGAAATCGGCATATTGTTTGATTGGAGGAATGTACCATTTTTTGATTAACTCTTTTAAATTCATGTTATGGACTCCTCATTTTTAGAGATTTATGACATTCGATCTTACAATAGGTCAACCCCTCTACAAGTTCGGGGTTGTTAAACTTGGGGGTTCTATATTCCCGGGATTTCATCCCGGGTTATTATATGTTCAACCCCTCCATACGTCGGGGTTATCTGTATTCCTAATTTCCATTTACGTCGATCACAGGTCACCTCTTACCTCTTACGTAATTGTCAATTGTCCTTTGCCTGCCATGCGCTCCGAAGCTTCGGGGCTGAAGATGATAGTTTATGTTGTATTTCAATAAGCCTTATATCTTCTTCTTTGTGTCTTCGTGCCTTTGTGTGAGGTCTTACTCCCCCGCAATTCTCGATCTTCAACTTTTCAATTCATCCCGTGACATGAATAGATCTCTCCACTGCGCTCCGCTTCGGTCGAGATGACATATAAATATTCTTTTTCAAAAAAGCCTTATTATCTCTTCTTTGTGGCTTTGTCTTCTTCGTGCCTTTGTGTGAGGTCTTCACGAGTTACCGAAAATCCACCGCGCCGTGGTCTTTTCCTTTCTTGACCTTTTTTATCTCTGTGCTTGGTGACTGTTCATCTGCCGCTTTTTCTTCCGCTTCTTTCCTGATGGCTTCGATATCAAAATTGTCCTTATCGTTCGATGAAGCGTTATTTTTTGGGTCGGGATCGATCGTTTCGGCATCGTTATTATTTGGAGCATCGTTATCATTGCCGCTGTTGCTCTTATTGTCGAAATCATACTGAGGGATGGGTCCGAACTCATTGTCAAAAAGATCGCCTTCCCTGATCAGCAGAATGAGCATCCATATCCACCCGACAACAGGAATAAACACGATAAAAATCCATTTGCCGTGTTTGCCGATATCATGCAAGCGACGGACCACAATGGCCAATGAGGGGAGCAATAAGACAAGTGAGTAAAAGCTGTTAAAGGCACCGGTATGAACGCCCCAGAGTGTGACTTTACCCACTTCTGCTGTGCCTAAAATGTTGTCGAGCGCAATGGCAGCCCAGCTGAAAATAATATTGAACAGCACGAACATCCAGTAGGCTTTGCGGTTTGCGCGGCCTTTAAAATTAAAGTAGTTCTTTAATCCATCAATAAACCATTTCATGTTTTGCCCTTTCGTTCACGTGATTAGTTATAACAGAAAAAAATAGCTTAATTGTCGGGAAAAGTCAAGAATCACTTACCGTGACATGAATAGATCCTTCACTGTGTTCAGGATGACAGTTTTTGTTGCATTTCAAAAAACCTTATATTTTCTTCTTTGTGCCTTTGTGTACTTTGTGCCTTTGTGTACTTTGTGCCTTTGTGTACTTCGTGCCTTTGTGTACTTCGTGCCTTTGTGTGAGGTCTTTACGTCTCACGTCTTACGTCTCACGTCTTACGGCTTACGTCTTACGTCTTACGATTTTATTTCATCAACACCACTTTTTGTATCTCATTGCTTTTATCTGTCTGCATGTGAATAAAGTACATACCGGAAGAAGCTTGGGTATTTTTATCGTTATTGCCGTTCCAATAGACATGATAAGAACCTGATGTTTGATCACCGTTTTGTAAAGTTTTTACGAGTCGACCAAAAATATCAACTACACGAATTTTGACATCCGCATCCTCTAGCAGACTGTAAGCAATATAGGTCTGAGGATTAAATGGATTTGGATATATCTTTTCTATTCCAGTTTTGCTTATATCATTCATGGTGATATCTATCGAAGGATGAGCAATAATATTGCCATTCTCCGATACATCGCTAAGGCGATAAGCATAAGTTTCCCCTGCCTCGATATCCGTATCATGGTAAATATAGTTATGGGCGCAGCTTGTTGTCCCCTGACCTCGTAATGCTTCGTGTGATTGATAATCGGCAAGTTTTACCCATATATCGGAATTGTTTTTTTGTCTCTCAATGATGTACCCGACATTTTCAGTTTCACTTTCAGTTATCCATTTAAGGATAATAGATTGTCGCTCGAGCCGAGCGGTGAATTGGACCAATTCTATCGGTAAAGCGGTTTCGCTACTTGAGAGAATCGCATTGCTGATACTGCCTGAAAAAACACCCCCAGATAGTGTTAAATTACTATTTTCGACAATAATACCTTGAACTGCTCCATTAGCACTCTCGGCAACATCTCCGCTAAAAAAATAATATGTTCCTCCACCGGTTGATATACCGGACGAAAAACCGTTAAATGTGACTGAATTTCCGTTACCCGGATCACTTGAAACAGCAGATCCCAATTGTGTATCAGAACCATAACTTGCATCAGCTGATGACCATAATTTAATGTTACTTAAACCTGTTCGTACTCCATTGAGTTTTATACTCGCAGCTGTCAATGAGGCACCACTAGTATTGGCTGTTAAATTAAAACGACCAAGAACCTGATCACTGCTCCCTATCATTGCCGTAGAGGAGAATAATGAACCATCAGTGAATGTGACAGTTGAAGCTGTTGTTTGATTATCGGGATTATCCGTGGCTGCATCATAAGCGTAATTTTCTAACCCTGATGTTCCGGAATATTCACAGACCTGTACCCGGTATGTTGTTGCTTCACTCAATCCACTGACCGTAACACCGGTTCCCGTCCCATTGTACACACAGTACCAACCGCTGCTTCCAATTTGGCTCCCCGATTGAAACGTTGTGTTCGCAGTATAACTTACACTATCCACAGGTGAGGCGCTACCTGAGGAAGCTTGAGCAATAAAAATTACACATTTATCCCCATCTCCGCGTGTCCAGTTGACATCCATTTGTGTTGTTAATATATTGGCAAATTGAACACCTGTTGCTTGAGAAAAACCGGTAATTGAAACCTCATCAAGTCCTACGCCATAGCCATAATAAGCATATCCCTTAAAAGCAATCTGGTATCGACTACCCACGGACGGAAGTTCAATAGTAGTTGATACCCAATTGGGAATACTTTCTGTATATGATGTCAATAAATTCCAAGTTCCGGTGTATACGCCTGCATTAGAATCCCACACCGGAATACGATAATAGATATAGAGTTCATCCTGATCCCCATCCCATTCTCTTTGAGCATGATAAAATTTAAGCTTCGCATTGGCCGTTTTAGCACCAAAATCAAAAACCGGTGTTATAAGCCTAGTTTCCGGTTCCGACCAGTCTTGCTGATAAAAAAGAGCATTATAATTCGCAATATTATTATCCCCTGAAAGATTAAGAGGGCTTTCATACAAACAACCATTATATTGCACCCAGTTCGTTGTTCCGCTAATAAATTCTTTACTCCAATTAGTCGGGGTTCCTCCGCTCCATGGTGATGCATTGAAATTTTCAGTAAAGGGAATAGAGGTTCTGGCCGGTTCGTCAACAGATGACGCTAATATTGTGCTATTTTCGCTGGGAATTGGGTCTTCGGTATGTTCAATCTCATTTATGCTACTGACAATTTGCATATGATTGGGTGAGATCTTGTCTGTTTTATTCTTTGCTCCATTTGAAAAACTAAAATGGGGTACCATCAGTAAAACACATATTAAACACATGGGTTTTATTAGTCCGTTTTTCATAAGTTTTGACCTGTTGCTATATATTTAAAGATAAAATACATTTTGCTTTAATAAAACTAACTTCTTGTTTAATGTGTTTTCTCCTATCTTCAATAGATATATATAGATACCGGAAACTGCTCTATTCTCAAATTATTTTTTTTCGGCACCGCTGATATTTGATATTTCTACAATATTGATCCATTTAATTTATAATAGTCGCTAAATCTTATTTTTACTTCCCGGCTTTGCATTCCTTTTTACTTCCAATACAGAGCAATTTTATTTATCTTTAATGATGTAAATTTAATGACCTAATTATGGAGTTAACATGCTCATAGAATCAATATCAGGAATACGTGCGACCATCGGGGACAGTATGACGCCCAAAGAGGTCGTGGAATATGCATCGGCCTTTGGCCAATGGGTCGGAAAAGGCACGATCATTTTAGGTCGGGATTCCCGCGTTTCAGGTAAAGCTATTGCGAATATCTTTGCCCGGACCTTGCAGTGGATGGGACTGAATGTCATCGACATTGGTATTGTCCCCACACCCACCGTTCAGCTGTTGACCGAATTAATGGAAGCACAGGGCGGAATCGCCATTACGGCTTCCCATAATCCTTTTCCCTGGAATGGGATCAAATTTATTGATAAAACCGGACTATTTCTCGATGCGGAGCAGGTTAAAGCAGTTCTTGACAATAAAAAAGCCGGCGAATATACTTTCAAACCCTCCGGTAAATTTGGCGAGTATTCTCAAAAAGAAGATGCTATCCTCATGCATGTGGAAAATGTGTTGGATATCCCCTATCTGAACGTTGATCAGATCCGTAAATGCAAATTTAAGGTTGTGATCGATGCCGTGAACGGTGGCGGTTCTTTGGCTCTCCCGGCCATGCTGAAAGCATTGGGTTGTGAAGTTATTGAGGTCAATTGCGTTCCGGACGGATATTTCCCGCACACACCCGAGCCCCTGCCGGAAAATCTGATCGATCTGCTTGAAGCGGTCAAGAGCAATAAAGCCGATCTTGGCTTGGCCGTAGACCCCGATGCGGACAGACTGGCCGTCTGCGATGAAAAAGGAAATTATCTCTCTGAAGAATATACGCTTGTGATGGCGGCTGAAACCGTCCTATCGCAATGCCCGCTTCCTGATCCTAAAGTGGTGACAAATCTTTCCACGACTCTGGCCGTCACCAATATTGCCGAAAAATACGGTGCAGAATGTCTGCGTACCGCTATCGGCGAGATCAATGTAGCCAAGAAAATGAAAGAAGTCGATGCGGTTATCGGAGGTGAAGGTAACGGTGGGATCATCTCCCCTGATTCTCACCTTGGCCGCGATTCACTGGTGGGAGCTGCCTTGGTATTGAACTTTCTGGCCTCAGATGAACGCCCTATGAGCGAAAAATATACCGATTTCCCGCAATACAAGATGGGGAAAAAGAAAATTGAAATTGGGTCCAATGATCCGGACGCCATCCTGGAAAAATTGAAAGCTAAATTTGTCGATGAGGACTGTAATACGGTCGACGGATTGAAGATCACCTGGGCCGATAGATGGGTACATATGCGCAAATCAAATACCGAACCGATCCTGCGCGTCTACAGTGAAGCACCCACGACAGATGCAGCTAATGAATTGGGTGATAAATTCCTGAACGAAATAAAACAATTGATGGGGTGAAACATGAACTTAGCAAAATATATCGACCATACGCTACTCAAACCGCAGGCAACAAAAGCGGATCTCGAAAAGCTATGTAAAGAAGCCATTGATAATGGATTTGCCACTGTCTGCGTCAACCCCTGCAATGTGGCCTATTGTGCCGATCTTCTTGAAGGCAGCAAGGTTAAACTTGCCTCTGTTGTGGGTTTCCCCCTGGGTGCGTCGATACCCTCGATCAAATCGGCGGAAACACTGATGGCCGTTGAAGACGGTGCCAATGAAATTGATATGGTCATTAATATCGGTGCACTGAAAAATAATGATACAGCTTTAGTTGAAGGGGATATCAAAGCCGTTGTAAGTTCCGCTGAAGGAAATACGGTGAAGGTCATTATTGAGACCTGTCTGCTCACAGATGAAGAAAAGGTCACAGCGTGTGAACTCGCAAAATCTGCCGGTGCAGATTTTGTTAAGACCTCGACCGGTTTTTCTACCGGCGGCGCAACGATTGAAGATGTAAAACTAATGAAAGAAACCGTCGGCGATGAGCTTGAGGTCAAAGCCTCCGGAGGTGTCCGTTCTTACCAAGATGCCATGGCAATGATTGAAGCCGGTGCAACCCGGATAGGGACCTCTTCAGGTGTAATTATCTTACAAGGAAAAACAGCCGAAAATGATTATTGATTTCCTTTTGGATTTTCTGCCTCCTTTCCCTATATTCGCCAGTCAATCATGCAGCCGTGGCGGAATTGGCAGACGCACCAGATTTAGGATCTGGCGCCCATAGGGTGTGGGAGTTCGAGTCTCCCCGGCTGTACTAACAAATATGATAGCATGCCAATGAAACAACATACAATTTTTAGACACCTTGTTTCACTTTCAGTATCCTTGCTGATTTTATTCACACTTTCATCTTGCAAGAAAAATACAGAAGAGTCTCAAACCGAAGCCGCAACTATGGCCGCGGAAAATGTGTATAAGCCAAATGTTGAACGCTTGGCATCAGCTGTTGAAGAAATCAAAAGTGTGACCGGTGTCACGGAATTGGACACATTAATCCTTATCGATGGCAATGATAATAAGCTTTTTCTTATGTCTGCCAAGAACGGACTTCATATAATCGCAGACTATGTCATTTCCGCATCCAAATACGGTTACGGCGCTGACAGAGGAAGCAATCAGACTCCCTGGGGCGTTCACGTGATCGATAGCAAATACGGTGATGGAGAACCCGAAGGCATGTGTTTTTATGATCGCCGTCCGACGGGTGAGATCGCCACGATCTTTACGGACACAACAAATATTGAAATTGATCCGGTCACGTCCCGCATTATCTGGTTAAAAGGACTTGAGGAGATAAATCATACTTCTTACTGGCGATTTGTCTATATTCATGGTACCCATGAAGAAGGATTATTGGGAACACCTCAGTCTAAGGGGTGTATCCGTATGAGCAATAAAGATGTTATTGAACTATTCGCGCTTGTTAAGGCAGGCATTTATGTAAATATTATCCGCCCCGAAACGGACGGAAATACGGAGGAAGAATGAAAAAGATCTGTGTCGTTGGTACAGGATATGTAGGATTGGTAACAGCAGCCGGTCTGGCTGATTTTGGTAATTCGGTTATTGGCGTTGATATTGATGAATCCAAGATCAAGATATTGCAGGAAGGCGATATCCCCATCTATGAACCCGGTCTGCTTGAAGTTGTACAGCGTAATGTACGTGCCGATCGACTAAGCTTTACGACCAATATTGACCAAGCTATTCAAGATTCCAAAGTTATTTTTTCGGCCGTTGGTACACCTCCGGGCGAAGGCGGCGAAGCCGATCTACGGGCTGTTTGGACAGTTGCGACTTCATTTGCTAAAAATTTGAACGATTATAAGGTGTTTATCAATAAATCAACTGTTCCGGTAGGTACAGGTAAGAAAACCCTGGAACTGATCAAAGAGAATTCAGGTGGAAAAGATTGTTATGATGTGGTTTCCAATCCTGAATTTCTACGTGAAGGTTCCGCGGTGGGAGATTTTTTGAATCCCGATCGGGTGGTAGTTGGGTCACGCAGTGAAAAAGCTCAGGCTATCATGAAGGATGTCTATCACGCACTCATCATTCGCGGCGTTCCCTATGTTGAGACAAATATCGAAAGTGCGGAATTGATCAAATATGCTTCTAATGCTTTTCTTGCAGTAAAGATCACCTTTATTAATGAGATCGCGAATCTTTGCGACATTGTCGGTGGCGATGTTAATGAAATTGCCAAAGCCATGGGACTTGACGGTCGTATATCTCCAAAATTCCTACATGCAGGACCCGGTTTCGGCGGTTCATGTTTTCCCAAAGATACGATGGCGCTGGTTGAAATATTCAAAGAACACGGTATTAAAAGCCGCGTTGTAGAAGCAACCATAGAGGCAAATGAATATCAAAAAGAAGGTGTCGTCACAAAATTGAAATCCGTGATACCTGATCTTAAAGGTAAAACCATTGCGATCCTTGGACTGGCGTTCAAGCCCGAAACAGATGATACACGCTTCTCCCCCACGAAAGTGGTTATTCCCTTATTGGAAAAAGAAGGTGTTAATCTTCAAGTCTATGATCCGGTCGCCAGTGATGATTTTAAACGCGATTTCCCGCACCTGGATTACAAGAAGAATGCTTACGATGCCATTGAAGGTGCGGATGCCATGATTCTTATGACCGAGTGGAATGAATTCCGTTCTTTAGATTTGAAACGAGTTAAGAAACTCTTGAGATCACCTATTTTTATTGATACGAGAAATATTTACGATCCTCGCGATATGAAGGACAAAGGATTTACCTTTGTTTGTACAGGTCGAACAAAGTGCGCGTATTAATTGGGTATAGGGTGTAAAGGTATAAAGCTTGCTCTCCGAAGGCCTACTACGCCGAAGTAACACGGCTACGAAGGCTGTACTTTAGCGAAGTAGAGGTTTAATAGATAAGATCGAGATCAAAATGAAAATTATTAAAACAGAAATAGCCGATGTTATTTTAATTCGCCCTAAGGTGTTTACAGATCAGCGCGGCGATTTCAGAGAGACTTATCAGGATAAACGCTATAAAGAAGCGGGAATAGAATGTGATTTTGTCCAAGACAATCTAGTTCATTCTAAGCAAAACGTTTTTCGCGGTATGCACTTCCAGACACCCCCCTTTGAACAAGCAAAATTGATCACAATGATCTCAGGTGAGATATTGGATATCCTGTTGGATCTTCGCAGGAATTCTAAAACCTTTTTACAACACATTCAGATTAAATTATCCGCTAAAAATGAAGATCAATTGTTTATACCCACAGGTTTTGCACATGGTTATTATGTTTTATCGAACGATGCATGTGTTTCATATAAAGTTTCAACACCCTATGCACCCGATCATCAAAACGGAATTCGTTGGAATGACCCGCAATTGGGCTTGTGCGAATTACTAAAAAAACCTGTACTTTCAGAGCAAGATAAAGCTCTTCTTACACTTGATGAAGTATTGGCTAAATACGAATTTTAGTATTGGAGGAACTACGCTTTTTTAGTATTATTAGTGTTATAATTTTGAAATAGAATTAAGGAGCATATTAATGTCATTTCTGGAAAAATTAAAAACAAAAGATACTCAGTTCTGTGTTATCGGTTTGGGCTATGTTGGACTACCTTTGGCTGTTGAAGTCGCCAATGTCGGTATTAAGGTTACGGGCATTGAAATTGACCCGGTAAAAGTTGAAAAGATCACAAAAGGTGAGAACTATATTGGTGATGTGAAAGACGAAGAATTGAAAATTGCTGTTAATAAAGGCTTGATCGTGGCAACGTCTGATTTTTCGGTGATCAATGATATGGATGTGGTCTCTATCTGTGTACCCACTCCTTTGAACAAGCTTAAAGACCCTGATATGTCCTTTATTAATTCCGCATTGGAAGAAATTGGAAAATACATGCATAAAGATCTGGTTGTTATTCTTGAATCAACCACCTACCCCGGTACTACCCGCGAATATATGCTTCCCCGCCTGGAGGAATCAGGTTTAAAATGTGGTGAAGACTTTTACCTTGCATTTTCACCCGAACGTGTTGATCCGGGTAATCCAACTTACCTTACAAAAAATACTCCCAAAGTATTGGGCGGTGTTACTCCGGCTTGTCTAGAGCATTCAAAAGCGATCTATGACCAAATCTTTGATGAGATCGTTCCGGTAAGCTCTGCCGAGGCTGCAGAAATGGCAAAACTTCTTGAAAACACCTTTCGTATGATCAATATCGGATGGGTCAATGAACTGGCTATCATGTGTGACCGTTTGGGCGTTGATGCATGGGAAGTGATTGATGCTGCTGCAACCAAACCTTTCGGTTTTATGAAATTTTATCCCGGTCCCGGCTTGGGTGGTCATTGTATTCCGATCGACCCTCATTACCTGAGCTGGAAAATGAAAACATTGAATTACAAAACCAAATTTATTGATCTTGCCGCTGAAGTAAATACATCCATGCCTGAATATGTTGTCCATACACTCATGGATGGCATGAATATGCACAAAAAAGCATTGAATGGTTCAACTGTGATGGTTTTGGGTATGGCCTACAAGAACGATATCGACGACCTTCGCGAATCTCCTGCTTTTGATGTTTACAACCTGTTGGAAAATGGCGGTGCAACCGTTTGTTATCATGATCCCTATTGCCCCGAATTCAACCGCAATGGCGATAAAGTCGAATCAGTTCCACTGACGGCAGAATTATTAAAATCACTAGACGCCGTCGTGATCACTACAGCTCATACTGATGTTGATTATCAATTTATTGTTGATAATTCTAACCTCGTTATCGATAGCCGGAATGCAACTAAAGATCTAAAAAACACCGAAGGTAAGGTCTTACGCATGGGCGCCGGACGTGTCATGGACAATTGATCTAAATTATTATACTTCAAGCCCCGTTCTTTGAGCGGGGTTTTTTATTTTTATGAAAACACTCGCACTCTACATACACATTCCTTTCTGTCAACACAAATGCCATTACTGTGATTTTTATAGTATAGAAGATCACGGCAATATGGATACTTATGTGGATGTGCTCAAAAGATCACTTGCTTTTCATGGTAATAAATTGCGTGAAAGCCATCAAGTAGAAACCCTATACTTTGGCGGCGGTACACCGAATCTTTTAACTATTAAACAATTGTCCGATATTATCCAAACGGCTCAGAAGCATTTTACATTTACCCAATTTCCCGAGATCACGATAGAGATCAATCCTGAATTTTCTTCCGATGTAAATTCTCTAAAAAACTTACATAATATCGGTTTTAATCGCTTATCGATCGGTATCCAATCCCTGAATAATAAAGAACTTAAACTTCTCGGGCGTCTGCATTCAGCTGAAACAGCCGTAAAATGCCTAAGCAATGCTAAAAGTATTTTTTCCAACCTTTCTGTCGATATTATTTACTCTATACCCGGTCAAACAAGCGAGACACTCCGGAGAACGATAAAAGAGATATTAAAATTTAAGCCAAAGCATATTTCAGCTTATAATCTTACATGTGAAACGGGTACACCTTATGCCCGAATGATTGAAAGAGGTGACATCAATCCTCAAGACGAAAAAACAGATATTGATAATTTCCATCGTGTTCATGAGATGCTGGTAAAGAACGGATATGATCATTATGAAATTTCAAATTATGCCATGCCGGAATTCAGAAGTAAACATAATTCTTCCTACTGGAACGAAAAGGATTATCTTGGTATCGGTCCGTCCGCACACTCCCGTCTAGGACATGAACGATTTGCCTATCGTGCTGACTTACAGGCCTTTTTAAGCGATCCTGAGGATTTTCATGACAAAGACGTAGTAACAGAGTCTGATACACTTATCACGTGTCTGCGATGCTCTGACGGTCTGAATAAAAACCAGGTACCACCCGGAACATGGCAAAAGATCACTGCATACAATCAAAATCATCCGGAATGGTTCATTTCTAACGAAAAATCAATAAAATGTACGCTTGAGGGGTGGTTGGTTTTGGATACGATATTGGTGGATTTGTTTTGAAGACGTGAGACGTGAGACGTGAGACGTGAAACGTGAGACCCTTCTACGCCAAGGCTACGAAGGGCAGGCGTGAGACGAAAATTCAAAATCTTACTCAACATCACAAACAATAATTGAGAAGCATGATAACACAGAGATCCTGAAACAAGTTCAAGATGACGAATTTATTTTAATTTACTAAAAAAAAAATAGAGACGCGATAAATCGCGTCTTTACATATTATTTTATCTATCTTCTATCGACAAATCGACTATCGACTGATCAACTCCTCGACATAGTCAAACAAAGCCGCAGCATCGCCTGTATGCCAGAAAAGTATTGTTTCATTTTTCCAATTCCCTTTACGGATATTATCGATCATGGCTCCCATTGCACGTCCTGTATAGACCGGACCAATAAAAATACCTTCACTCTGTGCAAGTATCTTGATCGCTTCACGTTCATTATTACCAACGATAGCGTAGCCCTCACCGAGATAATCATACTCAAGATCAAAATCTTCCGGACTCAGCTTTATATCCAATTCAAGCAGTTCTGCCGCTTTATTGGCAAGCTCGGCCAATTCGGGCGGAAAAGCGCCCTTCCCTGTTTTTACCCGGTCAATACTGATCCCGGTGATCTTGCCTTTGTATCCTGCCAGCTTTGCTCCCAGAACCATACCGGCTAAGGTACCGCCTGAACTGCTTGCGACGATCATGCGGTCACATTGAATATTCATGAGTTCCATTTGACGGACAACTTCAGGCATGGCCATGATATAACCTACGGTACCGAGCGCATTCGAACCGCCAACGGGTATGACATAAGGATGTTTACCCGCTTTTCGCAGTTCATCCGCCAGTTCATACATTTTGGGATCGCGATCTGGACGTTTTACATAATGCACCGTCGCACCTGCCAAGATATCCAAGAAGAGATTGCCATTTGGATGTTCAGGTTCATCACCCGAAAGAACAATATGGCAATTCAGATTCAATTTTTTAGCGGCCGCCACTGTTTGAATACAATGATTGGATTGTAAACCGCCCGCGGTAATAACAGTATCTGCATCACGCTTTATAGCTTCCGCCATCAAATATTCAAGTTTACGTGATTTGTTTCCACCTACAGCCAGTCCGGTAAGATCATCGCGTTTAATATATAATTTACCGCCAAAACCCAGCTTTTCAGTCAGGTTAGGCATTCCGTGTAAAGGGGTTGGCAATTGTGCCAATGTAATCTTGGGTAAATACTTCACTTATTCCTCTTCGATGAGATCGTATTTGAATTCTTTGCCTTTTTCAATAGCCGGGATACCTTCTTTCATCCAACGCGGCATCGGTTTATCCATCAGATAATGGTCAAAGAATTGTTTCATTCGAATGGTAAGATCCATACGATTTCCCCAATTAGCTCTTGTGAGGTTGTGATTTTCATCGTTATAGACTAACATCCAGGCGGGCTTTTGGTGACGGCGCATCGCAACCATCATTTCAATGCCCTGCGTCCATGGAACCGCTCCGTCATTATCATTATGCATCATCAACAAGGGCGTTTCAATTTTATCCGCAAAAAAGACCGGGGAGTTTTCAATATAAAGATCAAAACTATCCCATAGAGTTCCACCGATACGGCTTTGACCACCTTCATATTGCATCATGCGACTAAGTCCGGAATACCAGCGGATCCCGCCGTAAGCGGAGGTCATATTAGAAACAGGTGCACCTGCCATACTGGCAGCAAAGCGGTTAGTTTGCGTGACAAAATAAGCCGTCTGATATCCACCCCAACTTTGTCCCTGAATACCGATCTTTTCTTCATTGATATAGGAATAATTTTCGAGGAGCATGTCTACACCCTTCATGACACAATCCAAACCGGATTTTCCGGGATGTCCGGGTTTGTAAACAATGTCCGGAATGAAAAGAATATAACCGTTACTGGGATACATTACCTTATTTACGGTTGAATAACTCGGACCGGGCATAAAGTACTGATGCAAATAATCCGAATATTTTTCATAATAATAAATGATCATCGGATGTTTTTTCGTTTTATCCAGATCATCCGGTATATAAAGCATTCCCTGCAATTCCACACCATCGGAATTCTTCCATTCCACTAGCTCTACTGAAGCCCAACGGAATTGTGATTGCTGCGGGTTAAGTGCAGAAATCTTTTCACTATCTTTAAACTTCAGATCTGAGATATAAAGATCGGGATATTCCCGGTAAGTTCCTTTGCGCCAGAAAATTATATCGGCACATTTGGCCTTTTTCAACTTTGAATATTGATGATCGCTATAGACCAGTTTTTCAGGAACACCGCCTTCATACATATTCACCGTTGCGTAACCTGATCTCTTGCTTTTTTCATTGAAAATTGTAAGAATGATCGGTTTTACGGGTACATAATCCAGATCAGCTGTCAATTTAACATAACGATAAATATCTTTGGTCTTTCTTCCTTCACCCGCAGTAACATTCAAAGGATCTTTTTCACCGCTGAGATCAAATTTCCAAATGTCATATTTATCGTAGATATAGGCATAGTGATCACCCATCCCCCATGCGGCAAATCCGTAAGGATCCGGCGCAGAAGTATGGTCATCATCTACATCATAAAACTTTACATCCAGTCCTTGGGTTAAATTCCTAATAACACGGGTTTCTACATCTAAAGCAAACCAATTTGAATCAACATGATCATAGTAAAGTAAGTATTTTTGTTCCGGTGACAATTGCGGTTTAAAACTTTTCTTTTCCAGAACCAGTTCTTTTTCACCCGTATTGACATCTACGAGATAATAATCGTAATAATCCAGGGATTCCCAAGAGATCAATTGGCGGTATGGACGATCACTTTCACCTAGAGCAATGTTTTCAGTGCCCTCAGTACTCATTTTGATCGTGGGGACTTCAGTATCTGCCAATTGTATAACTTTTTTACTTCCGACATTGACCATGCACTGATAATTGCGTTTCTTTTCACGGCCAAGTTCTTTTATCTGCTGAGTTTGCAGTAAAGGATCCGTCCATGACCAAAGGTCAAATTTAGCTTTTTCGGCCTTTAACAATGTATCTTTAGGTTCTTCAACAGGCAGTGGAGCCGTTCCGAAGAAAAGGCGCTTACCGTCTTCGGAGAATTTCGCTGAGCGTATAGAACTGACACCCCAACCTTCAGGAATACCGTCGGCATTTTCATTAAGATAACATTTTGCCTTTGATCTTCCGCTTTTCCAATAGTAGAGATTATAGATCTTTTCTTTGGTCGTATCATCTGAGAAAAGAAAAGCCAATTGTTTGCCTTCATCATCAAAACGAAAAGTTTTAGCTTTACCATATGTCTCAAGAATGGTTTTTACCGATCCGGTATTTGCGTTGATAATTGATAATCGTACAGAATCTGTCTTCATTTTTGTTACAGCAAGAATACGGTCGCCGTCTTTACTCATGGTATATGAAGAAACATAATCCATGATAATAGTATCTTGTGTGACGGGATTCCATACCCACATAGGTGTACCTTCTTCACGGACTTTCTTTTTCTTGGCTTTTTTCTTATCTTTCTTTTCCTCGATTACTTCAACTTTCTTTTTTGAAGTATCCACAACTGATGTGTCAATTATTGTCGTATCAACTACTGTTGTATCTGCTACCGCAAGTGAATCCGTTGACAGACTATCTTTTACTGCTGATGTATCCTTTACGGGAGGAAGAGGTTTTTCATGTAAAAGCGTGATCCAGGGTGACCCTTCGTTACTGATACCGTAGGATTTTACACGCGGAATCGTGATAAGCGTATCTTCAGAGAAAAGGTAAACGCATAATGAATCCTTCGGCATTTTATCTTTTTTTACTTTATCTATTTTAGCTTTTCTATTTACTTCGAAATGGGGTACTCTGCTAAAAACAAGAAAATCGTTATCCGGCGAAAATGAGACATCCCGTCCACGATCAAAATCAAGTTTTTTACCGCTTTCAACTTCATAGAGACTTAGTAGGGCATCGCCGCGATTGAGCTCAGTTCCATAATATACCCATTTCCCGTTAAGAGAAAAAGTGGGACTGCTTAAACGTTGCCACTGTGCATAATCATCGGGGGTCATGGCTCGTTTTTCTTCAGAAACTGAAGCTGTTTCTTCTTCCTGGGCTTTGGCAATTTTAAGAGTTTCTGTTGTTTCTTCTTTTTTCCCGCAAGAGAAGAGAAGTAATAAAAGCATACTCATTGCTACAAGTCGTTTTAACATGATTTACCTTTTCCTTATTTTTTTTTTAATCTTTAAAATAATGTTTATTTAAAAACGGCAGATTATAAAATGTACCGTTTTTACAGCTTAGCACTCCTCCGCATTCACATTCCCCACACATACCGATCCCACACATATTGTTGGTCTCCAATGATGCGTAACAATATTCGGGTACACAGCCTTTCTTAACCGCCAATTCAAGTGCTTTCTTCATCAGGATATCCGGTCCGATAGTATAGACCGTACAATTATCGGTCTCTATCTCATCCAATTTATCAGACATTAGGTCAAGAACCCGTCCCGGCTTACCCACATCTTCAACCACTTTCATGGCAACATAGGGTTCAATTAACTCTTTATAACAGATTTCTTTTCTATCGGTAATACCATGATATACGTTTACGATCCGTCCAACCAAAGCCAGACTTTCCGCCAGTTTCGGTACAAGAGCCAAGCCCGTGCCTCCACTGAGAATAATAACGTGAGACATCGAATTCTCCGGCATCAATTTACCATAAGGACCACGAACATATAGAGAATCGCCTTCTTTCATTTTGAACAAGGCATGTGTGAATTTCCCTTTTTTATTTTTTACTTTATCCAAACGTTTACGAACAATAAAACGTAAAGGGGACGAAGTTACAATACCAAAAGGCTTTTCACCGACTCCCGGGATCCAGATAAAGGCATATTGACTGGCTTTAAAAAGCATCGGATCACCTTCCAGCTCAATATCCCACAATGTTTCACTGAGTTCGTTGATCTTTTTGATCGTATATGCTTTATATTTTGCAATTCGTTTCACCGAAAGATAAGATGCAGCTGAATCGGTTTGATTTTCGGTATCAAAACGTAAGGCTTCAAAATATTCCTGAAATTTTTCATCTTTGATACGAGCAATGGCGGAGCCGATCCCGACAACATTAGCGCCGGCGCGTTGGATCGCACGTACCTGCGATCCGCGGCTAACACCCCCCATTCCAATAATGGGGATATTCGGACCAACTGCTTCTCGTATTTCTTTAATTTTTTGGACTGCAATATCAAACACGTGTTCGCCGCTACGGCCTCCTGCGTGTCCATGGGGATTATATAATACCGGTTTATCACTAACCGGGTCTCGATAGACCTCCGGACCCACCGTGTTGATCGCGACGAGGCCGTCCGCGCCGGCTTCTACCGCTACACGAGCAATCTCACCAATATTTTCAACATTTGGTGTAAGTTTTGGGAAAAGTGCGACCTTTGTGACCGGTCGTATCGCTTCCATATATTCTTTTACCAGTTCCGGATTCACTCCAATGGAGGCACCATAACCCGGTTTGGCGTGGGGACATGAAAAATTCAGCTCGATCATATCGGCTATATCTTCAAATTTTTGAACCAATTTAACAAAATCTTCAGGTGAATTTCCCGATACTGAAATATTTAATATTGATCGAAGTGGTTTTTCTTCACGCAGAGCTTTTAGCTCTTCATAACCTTTTCTCATTCCCGGATTTCGCAATCCGACAGCATTAACGTAAGAGCCAACGGTAACTTCAGCCACAATAGGTTCGCGGTTACCCGAATTGGGACGAACCTGGAAACTTTTTGTTGTAATGATATCAATTTCTCTTACTTCCGTATCGACTCTACGGATCAAATTTGGCTTTGTGGTCCAAATCCCCGACACTGTTGCAAATTTTAATCTGCTATCAAGGAGGAACTCACGTATCTCATTAGCTGTTTTCATTGCGTCCTTACTACCTTTTCTTAGCTTTTAAGATAATACAATTTCAGTTGAAATGTTAATGAAAAATGAAAGACGTTAGACGTGAAAAGTAAAACGTGAATCGTAAGACCCTTGCCATTCATATTTGCTTGTCTCTCAAATCTAGACTTTTTCAAGCCTCGATAATATTTTTTCTTTTCACTTATCAAATCCATTAGTATATTTCCATATTGCAGAATTATTAAGCAGGAGAATATATGAAATTATTGGGAAATATCGTCTGGTGGATATTTGGCGGTTTAGTAACGGCTGTTGAGTATTTTGTTGCAAGTGCAGTACTAATGGTGACGATCGTAGGAATTCCTTTTGGTTTGCAAACTTTAAAGATCGGGATGATGACCCTGCTGCCTTTCAATATGACGATCAAAGAAAATAAAAAGAGCAATACCTTCCTTTCCCTTATCATGAATATTATTTGGTTTTTTATCGGTGGAATTTGGATCACCCTCACTCACCTGATCTTTGGACTTATTCTTGCAATTACTATTATTGGTCTTCCCTTTGCAAAACAACATTTTAAATTGGCATCCATATCCCTGACTCCTTTCGGCAAAGAGATAGTGCAAAAATAAACGAAGAGTAACACCTAATGATCACATATGTATTAAACTCAGAAAAAAATATCTTTGAAACTGTATTTTCAGGACTGATCAAACCTTCTGAAATTCTTCAGTATATGAAAGATGTAAATAATAATAAGGAATTGCCTCAAAAATTAAATGCACTTCTTGATGTCCGCACTGCAGATTTTGATTTTGAACCTATTACAATGCAAAGTATCGTGCGAGAGAATTTCCGTATGAACAAGTCCTTTCAAATGATCAATAATGCTATTCTGGCAAATGACCCACATGATGTTACTCTTGTTATGTTTCAACATTATACGCTTGGATCAGACAAATATCACGTAAATATCTTTACTGATAGAGAAAAAGCCGAGAAATGGCTGGGAAGCTGGTAATGGGTAACTTCAATATCTTATCTTTTATCCCAAATAATTTTCTGTGTCATTTCGACCGAATCCGTCGGCTGACGGAGTAGCGGAGAAATCTCAAATTACTAGTTACATTAAATTGCTGCAAAATCATAGTGACAAAGAGATCCTAAAAGATCAGCTAATAGAGAAAATAACGCAATATATGTTTTTGTGATATGAATAGATCTTTCGACTACACTCCGTTTCGCTCAAGATGACAGTTTCTTTTCCTCGACAATAAACCTTCAACTATTAGACTTTTCTGGTACATATAAAAAGGGCTCGACATGTCGAGCCCCTACTTTTGCCTAATAACCAGTCACCAGTCACGCGTTACGAGTCACGTCTTTAGATCTTACAATCAAAAATGAGCGCTTCCAAGGCATCGGCACAGACTGATGCAAAATTCTCCGGTATGTGACCTGATTTTTTCCAGGGATGTGTAAGTCCACTGGATGAATTGATACGAGCCAGTTTAATATCATATTTTGCTTTTTTAAGTGCATTCATAACCTGTTGAGCAGATCCGCCCTGAGACCCAACGCCCGGGATCAGCAAGGGAATATCATGAGGAGCATATTGTTCAGCCAATACCTTTAATTCACTTACGGATGTCGCACCCACAACGGCACCGGTTCCGGGATATTTCTGCGACCATTCAATGATCTTTTTACCTACGGCCTCGTACAAGGTTGAGCCATCTTGAAGCAAGAGATTCTGAAAATCTTTTCCACCTGCATTTGATGTGCGGTTAAGAATATAGGTCCCCAGTCCTTTTGTACTATATTCCAAGAAAGGAATGACGGAATCGGAACCCATATAAGGTGAAATGGTAACGGCATCCGCGACCCAGCGCTCAAAACCCTCTTTTGCATAATTGTTTGATGATGTTGCAATATCACCGCGTTTATAGTCCATGATCACGGGAATATGCGGGAAATATTCCCGGCATAATTTAATGGTCTTCGATAAAGCAAGTGAACCGCTGAAATCTCCTTGTAAGGGAACATCATGTTTAAGATAGTACCCCTGATTTGGCTTAAATGCTGCCGGCTTTAGATAGCGATTACTCATTTCATCAAAAAGTTTCTCAAAGAAATTGGGGATGATCTCATCAATTCGATATCCCAGTCGCGCCGGAAGGTAATCCATAACCGGATCCAGCCCCATGCAGACAACATTCCCGGCCCTTTCAGCCGTTTCTCGTAAAAAATTAAGATAACTCATAACTTTCTTCCTTTATTTAAAGCGTTCGCCCCATGTGAAAGGCGAAGCTTGCCATTGACGTAGAAGTTCAATTTGTTCTGCATTGAAGTACTTTTCTTCTTCAACGACCGCAATTAAGGTATCCAAGGTGATCAAAGGGAAATACTTTGCATTTACGGCATTAAAGGCATCCTGTGCCTTCTTGAAGCCGTAGGAGAAAATTGACATACACGTATCGACTTTTGCTCCGGCGGACCGCACGACTTCAAGCGATTCAACCGAACTGCCTCCGGTAGAGATCAGATCTTCTATCATGACCACATCCTTTCCGATCAGCATATCGGGATCCGGAACACCTTCGATCATATTCTTCATTCCGTGACCTTTTTGCCATTTACGCGGATATATAAAAGGTTTTTGAATAATATCTGCCAATAGAACACCATGCGGTATCCCGGCTGTCGGTATCCCGGCGATCATATCACAGGGAATATTTTTTTCTTTAATAACTTGGGCAAATCCCTCGCAGATCAGACGGCGATATTGAGGGTAAAATAAGAATAAGCGATTATCGTTATAGATCGGCATTTTGTAACCGGACGCCCAAGTAAAGGGATTGTCGGGTTGCAATTTTACGGCCTTGATCTCAAGGGCTGCTTTCGCGATCTGTCGTGCGATGGTCTCCATTCGTCTCCTTTGATATTTAAATATCCCAAACGTCTTTGTAGTTGTGGTCTTTGTCACAGTATTTACAGATAAATGTATTTGATTCGGTTTTATAGAAAAATGGGGTCGCATTCTCTGAATGGGAAGGATGTGAGATACAATCCGGATTCTTACAAGAGATCTCATCAAATTCGTAGATCTTAGGCGGGAAGTGTATTTTGAATTTCTTTTGGACCAAACTGTCTTTAATAATATTCAAGGTCGTTTCCGGTGCAATGGCTGAGAGTTTTTTCATTTTAACCAAGTCGAATTGATCCAAGCCCGGAAGTGAAAGGACACCTTTATACTTTCCATCTTTATGTGATTTATAAACGCCATGAGAGGAGACCACATTCAGATCAAGTATCTTACGAGCTTTATAGATATGCTCCCAGATCGTGGAAATATCTTCCCCTTTGCCAATATGGTCGATCACAATACCATTTGCCACCGGTTTTGTCCCGATCTTGAATTCTTTGGGAATCGATTTAAAGGTAGAGACCTCTTCAATGTAATTAATCTTTTTATCAATCTCACTAGGATGTTCTCCATTGAAATCTTCACCCAGACTTCCGCCCAGCATTCCCACTAAAATTGCTCTGGTATAATAACCATTCATTGCTTGAACATCCCAGCCATTAAGGGGTGTTTTATCCAGAAAGAATGGGATTGTCGGATATTCGCGGTTGCGGGGCAAAGGATGATAGAATTTTGTCCCTTCTTTCATCTGTTCGACCCATTCACTACGGAAAGTTACAGATTTGGTCAGTCGTTCTGCATGTTGCAAAACATCCTCACCCATGCGCTCCAATTGCAGACGGGTAAAGTACCAGATATTGGCAACTTTCTTTTGTGCAAGATAGTCTTCGATGGACGCAAATTCGCGAACATTGTACCCGTTAGCCTCCATTTTCTTTTTGTAGTGAGGGGGCATGGCCAGTTCATTCGGTGCGATAAGGTCGACATCCACTTGCTTGAAAATGTTCAAACCGTCTGCTTTGGAGTGAACGGTACGACCGTGGAAAAGATCGCCGACCAACGCAATATGAATATGATCGCGTTTAAAATTATTTTGCTCGAGAAAGGTATACTCGTCAAGTATTTCCTGTGTGGGATGTTCATGTTTTCCGTCGCCAGCATTAATAAATGACGGCTTTTGCAATCCCATGCGCTCAGCGAATTGACCCAGATCATAATCCAACCAGCGGGTCACGCCTTCAAGCTTGGTGCGAATGATATACAGTGAATAGGGACTGTAGGTCGTCAGCATACGGAAGGTATCCGAGTAGCTTTCCTTCTTGTTAAAGGAAGAGGTCGTGGCGTCAAAGATATTGGTTTTGACATTGTGGAATTTTACGGCATTCAGAAAGGATTCCTTTGTCCGCGTACTGGGCTCCACAAAAACTAGATAGGCACCAACATTGGTATTATTGATTTTGAAAGGAGAGAGATCGTCTTTCTCTGCAACGGCATTCTTTAATGCGCGGGTCTTGGTGTAAAGGTACCATTGCTCGTCTGCGGAAAGGTCGTTGATGACGGAAACGGACCGTCCCATAAATTTACCCTTCAATGATAAATCTTGATACTGTTTCATCGCCTAAGGTCTCCCCTGTTGATTTTTTTGTGATTCCATGCTGTTGATTTTTAGCAAATATAAGGATTTGGAGGTCGGAATGGAAACAAAATTTAATGGAATATTTTATTTTGACTTGATCACATGTTTTATGGACAGGATTACAGGATGAACAGGATGGTTTAATTTGACAGGATAACAAGATGAGCAGGATTATGGATTATGGATTATGGATCAATCCGTAAATGGTAAGACGTTAGACGTAAAAAGAAAAACACAAACTCGAAATGTCATCCCGAGCGCAGTCGAGGGATCTATTCATGATACGGAAAAAGAGATTATAGATTATGAATTATTTCGTTTGACTATACCTGTAGATATAAATCCCATCGCTGGTGCCTATCCACATATCACCATTAGAGTCCATTTCCATCACACGGCAAAAACCAACATCATTAGAATTATCAATTACCCATTTATGGTTCATATCCAATATACCTAAACGAGGGGATAAACCGGTAATCCAAATATTATCGCCATCATCAATACCTATTTCACTGATGTATTGGTCTTCACCAAATGCTACAGCTTCATTTTGACCGTCAAATATATAAAGTGCAGGTTGTTCATTATATGCAATACTACTAAATGTATAGTCGTCATTGAACCACAGGTTATTATCACTGTCAAATTCGATATCTGATATATTATATGGAGTAAATCCAATATCACTTGAGTCATAAGATGTCCATTTGCTACCGTCGTATTTCAAGAAAACCGGATCTCCTCGGTGAAAAGAGAACCATACGTTCCCCGCCCCATCTATCTCAATATCCGTAATAGCTGAACATAGATCCAAATCCATTCCATTGGGTTCGCAAGAGATGAAGTCTTCTCCATTAAAGCTGAAGATCATTTGCGTCGGACAATTCACCCAGGGATTGTATCCTATGAACCAAACATTATCCTCATCATCAATCGCTAAAGCGCCCGTATAGGCTTTGGGAATATAATAGTTATCGATCGAATCATAACGTGTGAAGGTATCACCGTCGTAGCAGATCAAACCATTGTCATTAAGCATCCAGACCCTGCCCTGACTGTCGATATCAATGTCCCAAATATTTGCCGAATCTTTTAAACATGAATTCGTATGATCAAATACCTCGGTGCTTCCATCAGAATTGATTTTTACAAGGCCGTACTGATCTCGTATGATTCCAGCCCATGCCGTTCCATCAGCTTCTGTTGCCAAAGAAACAACGAATTGACCATCTAAGAGTGTATCTTGCAAACTTATAGTTCCAGCCGGTGGATTAATAATACATGAAACCAATAACAAAGCTGAACAATATACTAAAATTTTTTTCATTTTATCACCAATGTTTATTTTTTATATATTTACGAACAATAGAAGATAAATAATGTTCCACTTACATGCAAAATAATTTTATCTAAGGCACTACCTCACAAACTCCTTACTTCTTAGCTTCTCGACCTGCGATCCATAAATTATCATATATATTTCATTTTTATGTTAATGTACGGGAGGCTCTGGCATGCCGTCCGTATCCGCCGGCTGGCGGAGAAGGATGGAGTCGCCCCTACGATACCGAAAGATATATTCTTTTATCCTATATTTCACTTCTTACCTTCTTTTTTTCTTTTTCCTTTTCCTTTTTTTTTCTTGATCCACTTTGCACCAACGCGATGCATCGCGTTGTTACATGTCGTTTTATATTTGCTTGGTTTTCTTCCCCTTCTCATCATCTCAAGAATAGATCCTTCACTTCGCCTGCTTTGCAGGACTCCGTTCAGGATGACAGACTAAACTTCTTACCTTCTCACCCTCCCACCTTCTTATCTTCAATGCTTTTTCCTTTGTATCATCAAATCTAACTTGTAAATTCACCTTTGAATTGAAAGGACCACAATGGATCACGACAAAGTAGAAAAACTCATACATGAATTACTTCTCGAACTGGGTGAAGATCCCCAACGTGAGGGATTGATCAAAACCCCCAAACGGGTCGCCAGATCCTGGGAATATATCACAAAAGGATATACTCAGGATGTAAAGGACGTCATTAACGGTGCGGTCTTCCATGAAGATGCCCGCGGTATGGTTATTGTTCGTGATATCGAATTCTACAGCATGTGTGAGCATCATCTTCTCCCCTTTTTCGGGGTGGCACACATTGGGTACATTCCCGATAAAAAGCTCCTCGGACTCTCAAAACTTCCCCGCATTGTGGATATTTTTGCCCGTCGCCTGCAGTTGCAGGAACGCCTGACTCAACAGATCGCCGACACGCTTTTTGAAATTCTCGAACCTAAGGGTCTGGGTGTGGTCATGGAAGCACGGCATATGTGCATGCAAATGCGCGGGGTGGAAAAATCTCAATCTTTGACCACGACGTCCGCCGTCCTCGGTGAATTCCATGAGGATGCGGAGACACGCGAAGAGTTTCTGAAGATGATATCGAAAGAGGTGTAAAACTAAGAAAATGAGTACTGAGCACTGAAAAAACACAAATTATGATATAAAAAAGAGACGCCCCGAACCTTCGGGGCGTCTTTACATTTATAGATATTATTTACCGATTACCGATCACTGTTCACTTCTGTTTACTGCTTACAGTTTACTGTTTACTGTCTTTAGGCCATTTCCCGATCATAATTGAATCTGGATACACTCGTCTCGCTCGGGCGGGCATGTGTCAAGTCCGTAAATGTAGATACTTGCGGTAATTCTTCCATGGGTAATTCAAAAACGGCAACGGGATATAGCGATGTAAGCGGGTCGCCTTTTTCAACGATAAAACCGGCACCGCGGCCATCGGTAATGTTACCTTCAATAGGTAGTATTGCACGCGTTTGTAAAATGGGTAAACGACCGTATTTATATATTTCCACATTGTCGGGCATTAATTCGGCTATGTCTACCAAGATCGCTTTTTCCAGTTCTACCCACAGTTGAGCACGAGCTGTACCCAATTCTATAAGTGTCTCAATTGTAAGGTGATTTGTTACTGGCATCGGAAGTCCGGTATTGATTTCTATATCCGTGAATTCTTTTAACAATTCAAACTGATAAAGCGATGTCACACGAAAATGACGAACTCCCTCAAAATAAGCGGCATTTATCTGATTCTTCAGCTTATCCAGCTCATCTTCAGGACAAAATACAGGCAGGATATATTCTTCGCCGGGTCGGACATCAGTATCTTTAGCCTTACGATCAGTTGATATCTTTTTATCCCCTTTAATGGCAACAGTATGAACAGGCTTTTGAGTGGCACTCTGCTTTGCCGGAAATACATATATCGGTTCCGGAGCGGGTGAATAATTCGTTTCCAGCCATTGGGAAAATGACTGACGAAATTTGCGAATATCCCGCTGAGATGCGAAGTAGTCACCATTAATGGTAACATCCACTTGTTTAATTCCCAGCGTCGGTGTTACGGCTTTTTTAAATTCTTTTATAAAGGTTTCGGCTTCAACGGCTCTGTTTTCCGCTGTGGGAAGATCTATCTCCAATTCCCAAATCGGTAAATGAGGATGATCTAATATCTGCACTTTTAATTCTTTATCAGTAACATCAACTTTAAGATTTAAATTATTTTCAAGAGTGGGAAGCTGTTCGATAAGTCGGCTGTATTCTTTGACCGAATAACCGGCTAAATAGACGATACCATCTGCAGGGATCTCTTTGTCGCAATGAATAAATCCTAATTCTCTATTTCCAATGCGCGTTGCCGGCTGATCGTTCTTGGTGATCTTTGTCACAGTTATCGCCGGACCTTCCATACCGCTTTTTGGCTGGACACGGATCTTATCACCCATTTTTACCGGCTGTGATGCCTCCATCATAAATCCATTGCTCTTTGTACTGATAACGTGACCGCACTGCTTGCCGGATACACCCAGTCGTTCAGACTCGATGAGATCACCAAATTGCTCTTTATCGTAGAATCCGCTTGACCATTTGCGTCCAAGCGCACCCGAAAGGATGGCTTTGGCCTCAGGTAATTTTGCCTTGACCTCATGCTCTTCGGCATCCAACATCATGCGATAGGCTTTGACCGTTGATGCCACATAATCGGATTTACGTAAGCGGCCTTCGATCTTAAGAGAATGCACGCCCGCTTCTTTCAGTCGGGGAATATCTTCGAGTGTATAAAGATCTTGAGTTGAGAAGAAAAAACCGTTTCCTTCTTTTGAATGATAACGACGCCGACACGGTTGTTTGCATTTACCTCGATTTCCGCTATGGCCGCCCATCCAGGATGAAAAAAGACAGACACCTGACAGTGAACAGCAGAGTGCTCCGTGAATAAACACTTCCAATTCAAGATCGCTGTGATCGCGGATGAGATATAATTCTTCCATTGTGACTTGTCGTTCAAGGATCACACGCTCGATGCCCAGCTTCTTTGCCATAGCAACGCCCGGCGAATTATGAATTCCCATTTGAGTAGAGGCATGTACGGGAATATGAGGAAAATGTTCTCTTAACATTCTTACAACGCCAATATCCTGAGTAATAATGGCATCCGGCTGAAGGCGTGTAACTCGATAAAGAGTACTTAGTGCTTCTTGTATCTCATTTTCTTTGACCAAGGTATTAAAAGTAAGATAGACTTTTTTATCGTGCTTATTGGCGTAGGCCATCAGCTTGCCATAATCTTCAAAAGTAAAATTTTGTGTGCGTTCACGGGCATTGAATTTACCGAGTCCGGCATAAACCGCATCGGCTCCGTTCTCAAAAGCGGTGATCGCAGCTTCAATATTCCCTGCAGGAGCAAGGAGTTCGGATGTGTTTTTCATACCGAAATGTAATATAATGAAGAGCTTAACAAAAGAGAATTAGTTCCGATCAAATATTGAACAAGGAACAAGGATATATGGATTTCGAAGTAAATATTTTCTTCCACACCTAACAACAACATTCCCTGATCAAAGTTTAAATTTGCGTAAAAAATAAAGTTCGACACCTGTCCTTCATAGCCTTGGCGAAGAAGGATGTCGAACCCCTACGTAATATTTTATAATTATTGTCAATTGTCCTTTGTCAATTGTCCTTTGTCAATTGTCTGATCCACCGCATCTTTCAACTGCTTTAACGCTTTCTTGAGCGTTCTTCTGCACGTCCCAATGTTCATGCGCATAAAACCTTTAGCGCATTCACCAAACATAGCTCCGTCATTCAGCCCAAGATGAGCTTCATTGATAAAGAAATCATTTAATTCTTTTTGGTTCAAGCCCCATTTGCGGCAATCCAGCCACAGCAGGAAAGTGCTTTCGGGTACTTCGATATGAATCGAAGGAATATTTTTCCTAATGTATTCGATCACAAAATCTATATTTTCCTTCAGGAATTTCTTGGTACGTTTCAACCAGGGTTTTCCATGAGAATATGAAGCGATCAAGGCTGCGTCGCCAATGATATTTCCCCCGCAAATATGCAAGGACCTGGGAATATAACGAAATTTTTCACGTAATTCTTCATTTTCAATGATGATCTCAGATGTAGCAAATCCGGCAATATTGAAGGTTTTGCTCGGTGCCATACAGGTTACTGTAATATCCGAAAATTCTTTTGAAATACTTGCAATAGGAATGTGAATGTTGGGTTCATAAACAATATCCGCGTGGATCTCATCCGAGACAATAATTATATTGTTTTCCAGACAAATATTACCCAATTCGATCAATTCTTCACGCGTAAAGACCCTGCCGACCGGGTTATGCGGATTGCAGAGAATGAGCATTTTAGTTTTCGGCGTGATCTTGCTTTTCAAGTCATCAAAATCCATACTATACCGACCATTCTCATTCTTCAAAGGATTCACAACCAGTTTCCGCTGATGATCTGTGACAGCATTGAAAAATGGCGGATAGACCGGTGTTTGAATAATCACTTCATCGCTTTTTTCTGTTAGAGCCATAACCGCAATATTAATGGCAGGGACAATACCCGGTGTACATGATACCCATTCTTTTTCAATTACCCATGAGTAGTTATCTTTCAACCAATTTTGGATAGATTTATAAAAGCATTCATTATGTATTGAATATCCGTAGATGGGATGATTAACCCGTTTATGTAGGGCACGACGAACTGCCGCAGGCGCCGGAATATCCATATCAGCCACCCATAGCGGAATAACGTTCTTGGTTCCAAAGACTTCTTCAACTGCATCATATTTTAAACAATCAGTATTATAACGATTGATCATCCTTTTTATCATCACATCATCCTTTTTGTATTAGCATTAAAGGGTGAATATACAAATATCAAAGCAATTTTTAAATGATTTTTATCATTGCTTTTCACTTTTATTTACTTTTTCAATGTTATAAATTCACTACATGATAAAAAAACATCTTCAATCCCTGGCATCAAAGCATATTACCGTGATCGGTGATGTGATACTTGATATTTTTTCTACAGGAAAAGTGGACCGACAATCGCCCGAAGCTCCTGTGGATATTCTTGATCTCCAAAGTATGAATGATCATCTTGGAGGCGCTCTGAATGTCTGTCTCAATTTGGTATCTTTAGGTGCCAGCGCAGAGATCGTCGGCGTGACCGGTGATGATTTTGAGGCCTTCCGACTGGAATATCTTTGTGATAAAATTTTGATCAAACGTTCCAGTATGTTTCGTGAAAAAGGTCGAATAACCACAAGTAAAACCCGTTTCTTTAATAACGATACTCCCCTGTTACGCGTTGATCATGAATTACGAATGCCCATTTCCGAGGAGATGCAGGATACAATGATCAAAGAGGTCAAACACATATTAAAGATCACTGACGTATGTATTTTGCAGGACTACAATAAAGGCGTTTTGACAACTCGAATGATAGAAGAGATCATGGATATGGCAAAGAAAGAAGGTGTACCTGTATTTGTTGATCCCAAGATCGAAAATATTGACCTCTACAAAGGTGCTTTTCTTATCAAGCCAAATCGTCATGAGGCAGAGATAAAACTAGGATATGCTATAAAAGACATTGAGACGGCCAAAACCGCTTCCCGCGATCTTCTTGACCGCTTGGGATGTGAAAATATTCTTCTCACTTTGGGTGATGAAGGCATGATACTGCGTAATAATGAACAGATCTTACATATCCCCGGGATAGCTGTTGAAACAGCTGATATAACGGGAGCCGGCGATTCGGTTATTGCCGTGATGGCCGCCTTATACTCAACAGGAATCCCGGTCGAAACATGTGTGCAATTTGCAAATCAGGCTGCTGCTGCGATATGCAAAAAGCATGGTGTTGTTCCGGTAACACCGGACATGTTATTCTGACAGGATATTCAGGATAGCTTTATTGACAGGATTACAGGATATACTTGATTTAGTTATAGACAGGATCTACTTGATTTAGTTATAGACGGGATTACAGGATATACCTGATTTAGTTATAGACAGGATTACAGGATTAACAGGATAGTCTTCTCAATAGTTTCTATTGTAAAAAAAGTATTGCAGTTTGAATTCGTTTTCCCTTATATTAACGGGCTTTATATGGTGGATGTAGCTCAGTAGGTAGAGCGCTTGGTTGTGGCCCAAGTGGTCGTGGGTTCAAGTCCCATCATTCACCCTCTCGGGGCATAACGCCCCGATTTCACTTGACATGAAATTGGTCACATTCGGGGCGTGGCGCAGCCCGGTTAGCGCGCCTGCTTTGGGAGCAGGAAGTCGGAAGTTCAAATCTTCTCGCCCCGACATAGAAAAAGAAGATCCAAGAAACAATAACCAAGAAACAAGATAAATTGCACTTGGCTCTTGAATCCTGACTCTTGGCTCTTATATAATGAGCCCCGATAGCTCAATCGGATAGAGCAACGCTCTTCTAAAGCGTAGGTTACAGGTTCGATTCCTGTTCGGGGTACTAATATCAGTAAGTAGTAAGCGGAAATCTGAAGAAAGAAATGAGTAACGAGTAATGAGTTTGCTCGTTTTTTATTTTGTGTTAGATTTTTATTGTACAAAAAGAGGTCAGTTTTGATCTGGATTATGTTTCTGGCTACGATTCGATTACGGTTACATTTTAATTTATCTTAATTAATACTACAAAATCAGAAAGTATCTTAATCTTTTCTGTTAATGTTTTATCCATAATTGCTTTATCATTAGGTAAAATTAAAGTTTTTGGTAGAACGTCAATGAGATTTTTAAGATAACTTGATTTTATTGCATAAGATACATTTTCGGCAAAAGATGATGAAATTAATGATGAAACAATACCAATAAGATTTCCATCGTAATCAAAAAGAGGCCCACCACTATTACCTTTTTGAATAGGTGTAGTCATTTGATAGGTAGTTATATCATTTTGGTAACCTGTTTTGGAACTAATTTTCCCATCGGTAAACTTTATTTCAGTGCCCATAACAGAAAGAGCCATAGGATAACCTAAGGTAAAAACACTTGATCCAACATCACTTAACGAAGTTTGAAAATTATATGGGATTAAATTAAAAGAATGAAATGTACTATCATTAATTTTCAATAAAGCCAAATCGTTTAGTTTGTCACTTTGCATAATTTTTGCCTTATAATTCTGTTCCTTTCCATTTCGTAAAAACTCAATTTCGATATCTGTAGCTTCTGATATAACATGATAATTAGTTACAATATAACCATCTGTACTTACAAAAAAACCAGTGCCATTTCCAGTCCATTTATCATCTTTTTTATTGAGTATATTATTATCAACAAGCGTATTATTCACATCTTGTTTAACGATTAAATATTCAAACAGTACTTTTATTTTTCCGAGAGGAATTGAAAAGCCAATATTGTTTCCAGCAAAAGGATAAAAGTTATCTGTATGAACAAGATTACCGTTAATTGAAAAATATATTATATCTCCTGCTCTGAGTAATAAGAGCTTGTTCCTTTGATAGTTCTGACTTATATAATCTGATTTTATCCAATCAACAAGTTTAAGGTTTATGCCCTTATGCTTCATTCCAATTTTATAAAAACCAGCAGCACTTATATAAAAATAACAATAATTATCATAATCTTTATAACCCCATATCAAGCCGTGCCCACTAGTTACTTCCCCAGATTTAAAATCAACAATTGTTTCAATTGAAAAGTCATCATCTAAATTTAATGGAATATTTAAAGTTTGAATAAATGTATTTCCCGTTTTGTTTTCCATTAATAATCCTTCTTTTGTTATAATAGAACTATTATTGTTTTCTTCTGTGGAAACAAGTGGCCAATTATTAATATTCTCTTTTAATACAAAATCCTCATGGAACACTTTTTGGCAACTTCCAAATTCATCATACTCAATAATAAACTTTCCTTCTAATTTCCCATTTGAATATTTTTTTTCATATTTTTTATTTCCATTTTCATACCAGTAAGTAGCTAAACCGTTTTTTTGATCATTTGAGTGATTTTCCTCTGATTCCTTATTTCCATTCTCATACCAACTAGTACTTATACCTTCTAGTTGTCCATTTGAGTAATTTAATTCTACCATTTTATTTCTATTCTCATACCAATATGTTGTCAAACCTTCTTTTTTTCCATTTGAATAATTTTCTTCCATTCCTTTATTTCCATTCTCATCCCAAACAATACACAAACCTTCTAATTGTCCATTTGAAAAATTTCTTTCCATAAATTTATTCCCATTCTCATACCAATAAGTAGCTAATCCTACTTGCTTTCCCTCTGAATAATTCTCTTCCCTCGCTTTATTCCCATCCTTATTCCAATAAGTAGCTAATCCTTCTTGCTTTCCATTTGAATAATTCTCTTCCCTCGCTTTATTCCCATCCTTATTCCAATAAGTAGCTAATCCTTCTTGCTTTCCATTTGAATAATTCTCTTCCCTTACTTTATTCCTATCCTTATCCCAATAAGTAGCTAATTTTTCTTGCCCTCGGTTTGAATAATTTGATTCTTTTAATTTATTCCCATCCTTATCCCAATAAGTAGCTAATCCTTCATGCTCTCCATTTGAGTAATTGGCTTCATATTCCTTATTTCCATTCTCATACCAATAAGTAGCTAATCCTTCATGCTCTCCATTTGAGTAATTGGCTTCATATTCCTTATTTCCATTCTCATACCAACAAGTAGCAACACCTTCTAATTCTCCACTTGAAAAATTTCTTTCCTTTAATTTATTTCCATTCTCATACCAATCAGTAGCAACACCTTCTAATTCTCCATTTGAGTAATTTTCCTCTGATTCCTTATTTCCATTCTCATACCAACTAGTACTTATACCTTCTAGTTGTCCATTTGAGTAATTTAATTCTATTAATATATTTTCATCCTTATCCCAATAAGTAGCTAATCCTTCATGCTCTCCATTTGAGTAAGTTCTTTCATATTCTTTATTTCCATTTTTATAAAATCCCAATTCCAAACCATTAAACAATGAGCCATCATTATTTTGCTTATCAATGTAGAGGGCACCTTCTATTACAGCTTGTATTTCGCCAGTAATAAAATAATCTCGTATAACACCTATCGGTTTGTTATTTGAATCAAATTCAACTAATCTGTAAAATGAAGCTTCTGTTTCTGAACACCCAATCCAATTTTCATCATAGTATATTTTTTTCTGATTTTGTCCCCATGCAAAAAAAGTGATAAAAATTCCAATTAATATAATGGAGAATTTATATTTCAAAAGACACCTCTCTTGTTTAAGAAAGTAAGCTAATTTGTAGTCATTAATAGCTTATTAAAATATTAACATTTATGCAAGCACAAAATATTACAACAAGACTAAGTACAATCATGTATCACAGAATAACAAAATCTTGATTTTAGAGTTAATTAAAAATTAAAGAAGCAGAAGATAAATCTGCGTGGTACTTAAATTATTTTATGTATAATACTTTTAGTTTGTTCTAGCTACAGGTTCGATTCCTGTTCGGGGTACAACAACAGTAAGCAGAAGTCAGTAGGCAGAAGTCAGAATAAGGCAATATAGATTATTTAACACATAATTGTAACGGCTGACCCATGTGTCTGCCAATTTCAGTAGACATAAGGTAGTAACGAGTAATGAGTTTGCTCGTTTTTTTATTGGGTTACTTTTTTTCATCCAAAAAGAGGTTGATATTGCAAATAGAAGTTGTTAATTTGTCAATAAGTAAGTAATAATAGCATATTAAAACAAAATATTTTATTGTAACCATTAGATTGAACTGAATACAGTTATGAATCAAGAGAATTTTAATAAACATTTCTATAAGGAAATAGATGATATCATTGATAAAGTTTATGCAAAAGCAATAAACTACGAAAATAATATCAAGTCAAATAATATTGATAATTCGATGTTAGTAGCCTCCGAATTTCTTTTTGTTCTTTTTTTTGCTCTTGATTTACTATTATTTGACAATTTTGGTTCCAGAGGTAGAAATAGCATGATGGATGCTATTGTTCCAAATGTATTAAGAAGATATGTGAGCAATTTTATTAAAGATAAAACAATTTTTCTTGAATTCTATGAAAAATTGGAGAGCTCATATAATCAACGTTTATTAGTATATTCTAAATGTGAACTTAACTTTAAGGGACTTATGCCGGGAAAAGGTACAGTTGCATTTGCAATGAGTTATTATATGCATCAACTAATGAATAAGAAACCTTTGAATAATGAATTTGATATATTAACAGGTAATTCTGATATAAATCAAAATGATATGGAATCATTACCAGAGATTACTGAAGTAATGAAAAATCATATTGAATTGATTACTTCAATAATGGAATCTCAGATTGATAAACATGTTAGAAACATAAATGGATTATTTGAAAAATAAATTATTATATCTACCCAAAATAATTCTAATTATTTTACTTTTATGGGCACTTGTTCCTATCAATCCTTATGGCTATTATACATTTTTACGGATAGTAAGTTTTCTGATATTTGGATATTTAGCATATGAGTCTTATCAAAACAAAAAAGTATTTTGGATGCTTTTAAATATATTATTTGCTATCATGTATAATCCGATTATCAAGGTCTACTTAAATCGTGATATTTGGGCGGTCGTAAATATTATTTCAGTAATATCAATTATAATATTAATGGTAATTTTAAGAAATGAGCAAAAACAGCAATAAAAGTTTTATTGTGAAATTAATTGACAGTATCGTTAAAATTTCAAATAAACCTCTGAATTATTTATTTATTGTTGCTTCATTAACAAGCATAATTGGACTTATTTTTCTTAAAGAATGGCGTTTAATTGGATTGGGTATTATTAGTATATTTGCATTAATGTTTTTGATTTTAATTATATTTGGAAATATTGTATCTCTCAATAATCTAATTAGAAATCTAAATAAAAATAGTGTTATTTTAGGGAATGTCTTAGGTTATCTATTCATAGTATTTTTTAATTTAATAATAGTGTTTATATTTTGTTTTTCATTATATGTTTGGGTATATATTTCTTACCAAGGTGATGGAGGAATAGATTTAATACCACATCTTACTTTATCTTGGGTTGTAATAGTTGTGCCTTTAAGAGTTATGACTAATCTTGCGAAAAGAGAAAACAATAATTTAAATACATTATTTGTGATTTTTGCATTTCTTTCTATGTTGATTATACCATCGTTATTCTTTGGTATAATTATAAAAATCATATCACTGACAATTCTTGCAATATTTGTTTTCATCTTTTTGCCAATATATTTTCATAAAAATGAATCAAATAGTCTATTATTTGATGCAGATAAGTTTTCAAAAATATTTTAAGTATTTCTATTCATTTGAATCTATAAAAACTATTTTTATGTTAAAATAAACCATCCTTTTCATGAGCAGAATATTGCGGGAAATAGCCTTAATAACCGTAATAAAGTATGCTATAATACGATAAGTTTGAGGTTGAAATTGAGATATATTATGATGATTTCAATATTTAATTTACAATGAATATCGCCCACACTTCTCACATTTATATATTTTAATTCCCTCTGATGATTTAAAAGGTTTATTCATTTTTCCTTGTGATATTATTGTTGTAATTAGCATAGCGCCTTTTAACACATTTATAATTGCTTGAGTTATTTCAACTGCATCCTCTACAGGCATTATTTTTTCACTACCACATTTTCGACATTTTTTTATTTCAGGAGGGTGGTTATATTCATATAATAACAACCAACTTTCACTATCAAAAATTGGTTTATTAGCTAATGACTTTTCCAATTGCCTAAGTAATGGAAATTCATTATCAAAAAAACTTATAACTTCACACCCTGACTGAATATTTGAAAAATCTCCATGAAGTATAAATTTGTAACCATTTGTATTTGTTGGTATTTCACAACTGTAAACATCTTTAAGGTTAATACGAATTTCTGATTTTGAATTTCGTTTTTCTTGCATCCCTTCATGGCAAAAGCAAACGGTATATTCATCCTCCATTACTAATTTGTTTTTATATTTTGCGTTAATAAAAGTCAAACAATTATTCGAAAATAAGATTGTTCCAAGAATATATGATGGTTTTTTGTCGGTAGTTAAAAAAGAAATATTTTGATAGCATAACGTTGAGTTTTTATATCGAGTTAAATCACTATTTCTTAATTCCTTAACAAATTCATTATAGTTTTCAACATTTCCCCTAATAATTCCATCGGTATATTCTGGTGTGCAAATTATGAAATAGTAATCATATCCATCGTATTCTTTATAAAGAAAAACCCCCACATCATTAAATCTTAATCTTAATGTATGTTTATCTTTAAAAAACCCGCCATAAGGTAGTGTAAATTTCTTTCTGTAAAAAGGCCCAAGGTTTTCCGATATTTGAAGATATCGTTAAACAAAGAAAGGAAAAATGATGAGCCTAAAAAAAGATAATGTAATTGAAGATGTAATGGAACTATTAATTGAATACGGACCGGAAAAGTTCAAAGAATCAGTGGAGCTTATTTTCAACCAAGCCATGCAAATAGAACGCTCTCAGGTATTGCAGGCCCAACCCTATGAACGTAATGAAGCGCGTTTAGGATATTCAAATGGCTTTAAGCCAAAGAAGTACAGTACTTCTTTGGGGAAGCTGGATCTTCAAATACCCCAGGTACGGGGAGATATCAGTTTTTATCCATCTAGTTTAGAACGTGGGACACGCAGTGAAAAAGCACTCAAATTAGCATTAGCGGAAATGTATATCCAAGGCGTATCAACCCGAAAAGTACAAGCAATTACCGAACAGCTTTGCGGTACATCTATCAGCTCAACGCAAGTTAGCCGTTTATCTGCTGAATTGGATGTAAGCTTAAATGCTTTTAGAGAACGTCCCTTAACAGATCCCTATCGCTATATTTATTTGGATGCTCGTTATGAGAAGATTCGTCATGGCGGACATGTTATTGATATGGCCATACTGATTGCAATGGGAGTCAATACCCGCAGCGGCAAGCGTGAGATACTGGGCGTTAGTGCTGAATTATCAGAAGCAAAAGTCCATTGGCGTCATTTTATACAAAGCCTTCAACAGCGAGGGTTGCATGGTGTTGAGCTTTTTATCAGTGATGATCATAGTGGATTGAAAGCTGCTCGAAAAGCAATATATCCCGGTATAAAATGGCAACGCTGTCAATTTCATTTTCAGAAAAACGCTCAGGACTATGCCCCGAACAAAGCTATGAAAAGAGATCTGGCCGATGCGGTAAGATACATTTTTGATTCTCTCAATAAAGAACAAGCTATTCAAAAGACTAAGGAAATTGTTGAATTTTATTCGGATAAAGCACCGCGATTCTCAGAATGGCTGGAAAATAATATTGATGAAACGTTAACGGTATTTGATTTTCCGAAATCTCATCGAAAACGCATCCGCACCAGCAATGGAATTGAACGTTTGAATCAGGAAATCAAACGCCGAACCCGGGTTGCAAGATTATTTCCAAACGAAGCATCTTGCTTACGTCTGGTGACGGCTGTTTTAGTTGAACATCATGAAAATTGGGTGACAGGAAAAAAATATCTTAACTTTGAAATGGATACGGAAAACTTAAATCAAAAACCTTTTTACAGAACAAATGTTGCTTAACCGGGAAAAAGCCCAACTTTTATTTACAATATGCGTATAAAACACCCCTTATTATCGTACAAAAATACTTTTAAGTTAAACGTCTCTGGGATGAAGGTATAAGTTACAACTCAATAATTAATAAAATTTATTTCAGATAATTCCTGACCGATCTGTTGAATACCGGCTAAGATCTTTTCCGATTGCTTTTTAGAAGGTTTTTTATGACCTCTGATATACTGAGAAAGCAAAGTTGGATTCATATTGATCTTTTCGGCCAGAAATTTCGCATTTAAAACTTTATAGTATTTGAAAAATTGCACAAAATCTATTTCAAAAACAACATGATAAGGTTTTTTTATTAATTCATCTTCATAATATAGATCGATCGCTTCTTGGGCGTTGTTCAGCAATTCTGGCATCGATTCACCAGAGGTAAATATTGGATAATCTTCAGCATAAGCAGAATAACCCGTATTTGTTCTTTCGAGTATCATTTTTATTTTTTTCATTTTGGACCTCTCAAATTAATCCAGCTTGCTTTTTGATCTTTATTTCCATTCCTTTTCCCATTTCTCTACTTCCATGGTCAGCAAAAATAATAATATTAGGGTTAACAAGATGCCTTAACTTAAGGTGAGAACCTTTTTGACTGACTTTATACCAACCATTTTTCAACAGTAATCTGAGCAATTCAGAATATTTCATTTTCGTCGCCCTCATGATAAAGTAAATTATTATTTACTTTTTAGCAAGAATTATTCTACAATTTACACTAAATAATATTGAGTAAGTTGAAAGAAAATAAAACAGTGATAAGGGTACAATTATGTGTAAAAGAATTGAGTTAAAAATGGTTGAGATTGAAAAGACCTTCCGGCTGGCGGCGATCCATCAACTGATGGAGAGGACTTCGGCAATAAATTTTTGATGTCATTTCGAACAGTCTACGTCCGCCAGCTGGCGGACTACGCCTGTCAGACCTTTGTAATATTTGCGCTTGCCAGCCGCCCCGAAATTTCGGGCTTAGTGTAGGCTGGGAGAAATCTCAAATTATTTTACAGAGATTTAAGAGAAGAACAATCTTTAAATTATTTTGATTAATTTGAGATCTCTCCATGCGTCCGCCAACCGGCGGACTTAGTCGAGATGACATTATTCCTGAATATTATTGATAATTTGCGACTTAAATTTGTGTTTCACACAAGGGGTAATTTTTATGTTTAGAGTTTGAATATCAGGCAATCAACAATTCCAAATTTTGGATCACTTTAGCAATTACTTTGCTATCAGCTTGATCTATCTTCTCAGCATGACGAGCTTTCCAATCTAAATTTCGGATCTGATCGGAAAGGACAACACCATTGATAGAATCGGATTTAACTTTTACTTCAAAAGGATAACCCTTGATCCTGGACGTAATGGGGCAACACAAAGCCAGTCCGGTCTTTTCATTATATTCCTTTCGGGATATAACAATAGCCGGTCGTATCCCCCGCTGTTCATGTCCGCTTTGAGGCGTAAAATTCAACCACACATAGTCACCACGATCGGGAATATAGGAAGACATTACCATATTTCATTTCCTTCAGTACTTCCAAAATCCTCTTCAGAATGCAAATTATTTGCATCTACTTTTGCCAACATTTCCAAGAGCTGAGATTTTTTACTCTTGGGAACCAGAACCAAGCCCTCTTTTTTCCGAATAAATTCGACCGTCGATCCATCATTCATTCCATATTCTTTTGTTAGACTTGATGGAATACGAATCCCAAGACTGTTTCCCCATTTTTTAACAACGGTTTCCATATGTTTTTCCTCCACAATAGTATATACATTGTTTATACTTTTGTCAAGGGTAAAAGTAGAACTGTGACCCAAGTCACATTAAAAAAAGATCAACCCTTCAACTTCGTTCAGGGTTGTTTCTTATGATGATGACTAACCCGGCATTTCATGCCGGGCTATTTTTGATTTACCCCTCCATTCGTCGGGGTATAATATGCTTTCCTCCCAAAATTTCTGGTTATGATTATTTTATATGCACTGATTTATATAAAATATTTTAAAATTGAACTTAAATATGATAATTTATCTAGCAACCCTGAGCTTGTCGAAGGGTAAAACATTAATAGCCCGGGGTGAAACCCCGGGATTAGTATTCCAAAACCAAACAACCCCGATTTCATAGAGGGGTTGACCTCTTAGTTATTGTTTAATCGTCCAAAAGATCATGTATTTCATCATACAATGATTTTTCCTTATGATGTACTTCTTGATTTTGGATATAACTCTTAACAGTATTTTTAATATTTGAAGAACAAGTAAATATACTATATCCTGTAGCCCATTTTTTAAAAATACGGCAAAATGTTATTTTCTTTAATGAATTTTGATGAAGTAATTTTAATTTTCTTGATATAATCTGAAATTGTAATATCCGGCCTAATGTAGACTAATAAGTGAATATGATCATTCATACCGTTAATAGCATAAATCGGACATCCACAATTATTTTAGACTGTTGTGATATATTTATAAACTCTGTGTCCATTTTGGCCACCTAAAACATGTTCGCGTTTATAGGGTGTTAAAATGATGTGATATAATAATTTTCTAAATGAACCCATAAGGTAATTTATTTATACTTTTTGCGAAATAGTAGGTGCATTTTTCAATTGTGATGTGGGTCACATTTAGAGAAGATCAACCCCTCAACTTCGTTCAGGGTTGTTTTTATTTGATGATGACTAACCCGGCATTTCATGCCGGGCTATTTTTGATTTACCCCTCCATTCGTCGGGGTATAATATGCTTTCATCCCAAAAGCCCAGGTTATGATTATTTTATATGCACCTATTTATATAAAATGTTTAAGATTTTACCAGCAAAATTGAACTTAAATATGATAATTTATCTAGCAACCCTGAGCTTGTTGCCTGCCGGCCGTAGGCCTACTACGCCGAAGTAGCTCGGCTACGAAGGCTGTGCCTTGGCGAAGGCTGGAAGAGTCGGGGCTTCGTCCGACAGGTTCGTCGGGGTAATAATACCTTGTTTAAATTTGATCAGAATCTATTGTATTATAATATAAACCTGCTGTGTGAAATAGGTAAAATAGTTTATAAAAGAGTGCTTTTGTTATCCCTTCCCGTCCCGAAATTTCGGGATCGGGCTGACAAAAATAAATGTCATAATATGTGTAAAGCCAAATATTTAAATCGGGTTGCTTATTCTTTGATAAGTCTATTGTCATTATATTCATAAACGATCGGTTGTCCTGTCGGAATTTCCAGCGCAAGCACTTCCTTTTCGCTCAGATCATCAATGAACATCACGATGGATCGCAGACTGTTTCCATGTGCGGAAACAAGGACATTTTTACCGCTTTTCAGAGAAGTCAAGATCTGTTCTTTAAAGAATGGGATGGTTCTTTCCGCCGTATCTTTCAAACATTCACCCTTAGGTGGTGGAATGTCATAACTCCGGCGCCAAAGATGAACTTGTTCGTCTCCGTATATCTTAGCGGTTTCGGCTTTGTTCTTTCCCTGTAATTCACCGTAATAGCGTTCATTCAAGTGCCAATTTCTGTGAACGGGAATAATATTGTTATTCATGTCATCACTGTAGATCCTCGCCCAATCCTTCATCTTGCCCTCATCATGAATAACAACCGGAGTTTTGTCGCTATGATTCTGTGCCAGTGCCAACATGGCTGTTCCAATGGCACGAACTTGCACCGAGGTAAATACAACATCAAATTCAATATTGGCCAGTTGTCCTCCGGCTTTGATCGCTTCCCGTATTCCATTGACTGACAAAGGAACATCGACCCATCCGGTAAAAACATTCTTTTTATTCCAGACTGATTGTCCGTGACGGAGTAATACAAGTTTTCCCATCGTACTGTCCTTTATATTATTGATCCAATTTAATTGAAATTATTTTAATTGTCCACCTTCAACTTCTTTAGATGTACCGGAACAATCCAATCGTCTTACAAAAAAGAAACTGATCAAGACCAAAGCGGAAATTGCAATAAAAACCCATGTATATCCAATTTCTGTGATAAGAAATCCTGCGATCAGGGGAAAAATAGTCGTTAGAATTGTTCCGGCTCCGGATATGCCTGTATAGAGAACGCGATTCTCGTTGGTCGAGATCTCCATTAACACACCGGCATCGCCAATACGATACATGGCAACGAACATCCCCGACAGAATAAAAAGAAATTGATAAAGAAAGGGTTCGTTGTTCAAGAGCAAAGCAATGATGGGTAAAGATGCACCCAAAAATAAGTTAACCATCAATAATTTTCGGTAATTCAGCTTATGGGATATCTTGTAAAAAATCAAACTGGCAGTTAGCATCCCGATGGTTCTAAAGAGAAGGAGATTCCCGATAAAACTGAAAGAAAGTTCAAAGTTATCTTTTGCAAATAGAATAAGAAAGGGTAAAACGCTTATACCTAAACCCAAGCTATTGATCATCAATAAATAATTCTTAAGGTTTGAATTCTTCTTGATCTCTACAGGGATCATTTTAATGAAATCCCAAAGACTCTTCTTGTTCTCGATCTTAGAAGGTGTTTCCTTTATATTCCAAAATCCCAGAGTCGCGATCAGCAAAAGAATACCTGCAATTAAAAATAATAGAGCATAATTATTGGGATAATCTACTCTTTTGATCAATTCACGGACGATCATGGCCGACACAAAAATACCAATGCTGTTGACCGTTTGTTTTACGGAGAAAAATCGCTTACGACTTGATTGCAAGATCGATTTACCGAAAATATCATTATAAGAAATACCTGCATAAGACCCACTAAGAGCAAAAACTGTGATCAAAATAAATATCAGCCAAATGACCATATTACCGGATAGTGATGACGATTTATAAAAAACAAAAGAAAGAACAAGCAAAGTTAGAACGCGGACATTGATAGCACCCAACAAGAAGGGTTTTTTATGCTCTTTCGTTGATAAATGCGAGGCAAAGATCAGTTGAAAGAGCCGCGTGCCTCCCAACATAATAGCGGTCAGCAAGCCAAGATGAAAAGCTGTCCCACCCGCTTTTATCAGCATGGAGGGAATAATGGTATCCACATCCATGAAATTGCTAGCCAGTGCCAGAAAGACTGCGTGCCAGAGGAAGCTCTTGATATTGGATTGAGAATGTTTTTCTAAAAGCTCCATGTAACCCTTTCGCTATATTGCATTGAATATACAATATTTACATCAATTTTCCGTAAATTTTAATTTGAAAATTGATGACAAGATTTTCTTATCGGGATTAAAATAAAATAAATACTAAAATTATCCAAAAAAGGGATCGGTAATGATCTGCTTACGCGGTATACCTTTTGAACGGAGTTTTTTGATCAATGACCTGATCATGGGAATTTTCCCTGAAATATAGTAATATGCGCTGGGGCCATATGCGGTAATATTTTTATTGATGAGTTTGTTGACTTCTTCTTTTGTGTGAACGAATCCTGCTTTGATTTGCGGATCCTTGTCTGCGATAGCTTTTAATTCATCTTTAAAAAGGTGATCGCCTTTGGCCGAATAAATAAGTGATACCGATCTCTTATTTCCTTTTTCAAATTCTTTCATGAATGCACGGATAGGTGTTATTCCGATACCACCTGCGATCATTACGACCGGTGAATGTTCATCCTGCAGGGTGAACCAGCCAAAGGGACCTCTTAACCTGATGATATCACCGGGGATCATGGCACGCATGTGAGCTTTAAAGGAGCTAGGGTTATCCCCGATCCTGGTTGCGATCTTTAAGATCCCCTCTTCCAGGATGGATGCAATACTAAAACCCCTGAATTTTTTACCTTTGACCTGTTTATCGGGAAATGTAAACGCTGCATGTTCACCCGCTTGCCATGGTTTAAGATCACCACTTTCAAAATCAAATTCATATTGATCATTGGGATGTTGTGTTAGCCGTATCAGTCGAATATCTGTTTTCCGAAACAATCCTCTAAAATCTGAAAGTTTCATCAATCCTCCGTGAATAATATTTTTTTTAAATACAATAGAGACAGAAAAGTTCAGGGAAACTTTTACTTTCTTATTTGCCGGATTATTCTAGTCTGATTTGATCTTAATAAAACGCTTGAATATCCCAAGATAAACCGTTTTATCCTGATCGATCTCAATTGTATAGGTTGAGAAAAAGAAATAATCTTTTCTAACCGTGATCGATTTCAGGAGTGGTGATACAAAAAGATTCGTTAGTGCCCCTTCAAGTACCGATCCGGAATTCTCGATCGCTTCATTATTTGCCCATTCGTAAAAATCATTTTTTGAAGGGTTTGACGTGACCATAAACACGAGAAGCACGATCAGGATCAGTCTGGAAATTCTTTTTTTACTGTAGTTCTTGTTTGATTTATTCATGGTGAAATATAGGATTATTTTTCTTCAAATTCAAAGATAAGATCACGATCAGGCATAAAATTTTCTCGTTGCCAGAGGTAGAGACGCCCAAAATCCAGTGAAACTTCGTTATCAGGTTCTATCGAAAAATATGTGATCTTAAAATTTTCCGAAATTTTCAATTTGTATTCAACTCTCCCAAGAGATTCTTGCCAACTGTGAGTGCTCATAAGAATGTATCGTGCGGTGTTGGAGTAAAGTCGTTGCTTATAAGAGATCAATACCGGGGTATCTTCATCTGCTTTTACAGCAAAACGAATTGACCTCGATTTTTTCACGGTTTTATACTTGATCTCCTCACCTTTTTGCATATCCATGATCCTTATATCGAAGGGGTCTCCATGAATGTCATCCTCTGGGAAAGGATATAAGATCGGATATTTACCCGGACTATCCGTGCTAAAATAGTAGATACCTTGGACCGAAAAGATCGAATCCTCGATCCCAAAGCTTAGATCTTCTTCGATAAAACGCAATCCGGACCTTGCAAAACAAAGTCCGGATACTATTATCAAAAAAAAGATGATTATTCGTTTTTTCATTATTTTAAGATCTGCAGTTTTTTAGTTGCCAAGACCTCATTCCCATGCTGTAGGGACATAATATACGAGCCCTGCGGTAGGTGTGAACAATCGTAACGGTATTGATAAGCCCTTGGCTTAAAACTATCTACTTTTCGTCCATTCAGGGCATATACATTCACTCTCATGGCAGAAGCTTCAACATCGGTATTATCAATCACGAACCAGGTATATGTGGATGCAGGATGCGGATAGTTGTTGAATTTAATGGTATTTTGGATGACGGGGATGATGGAAGTTTGAGTTGAAATAAAATTCACTTCAATGCTATCACCCGGTTCAATATCAAATTCAACAGGTTGAAAACCCCAAACCTCTGCATCAGGTCCACATCCATTATATCTTAATGCATCATAATAATAGTAACGCGCCGCTCTGTTAGCAGTATAATAACCTGTAAAGTCGGTTTGCAGATAGGGGAAAATCATATTATTATAAAATAAAAATTTAGCATTCCTCAAAGGATCACCATTTTTATCATAAAAATGACCATAAATTTTCCCACTATATAATCCTGTATTTTCTTCACCCGGAGTAGGTGTTTTGCATTTATAGTATTCAGAATAACTTATATCATAGATCAAGGATTGACTTGAATCAATATTGTGCAGATAAGATCCTGAAAAATCACCAATCACAAAACTTCTCGAATAATTATAATTATTACTCGAATAACCATAAATATGTATGCTAATGCTGTCTCTTTCTCTTGAAAACTGCAGATTTTCAGACATACTTTCTTGAGTAATAACGGGATAGATAGTCGACGAATCTAAAAACTCAACTTTTGCCTTTCCAGATAAACTTTCAATAAAAATACTATCTATATCAACAATCGATCCATAGGGAGCATTAATTTCAATAAACCAATTATCCGGTTCAATGATCTGGATTTCATAAATAGTGGGACTGGCATCAATCGGATTTGCATACATAAATGAAGTGAAAAGGATCAATAAAATAAAAATGGATCGTTTCATAACTCGCTCACTTTCAAGATATTTATTTGATGTAAGAAATTAGACAGAACAAATGAAAGTGTCAAGTGATTATTGTGATAAATCTATAATTCTATTAATATTGTAAATATTATCTTAAATTCAACCTGCTTATTACTTAATATAAATGATTAATTTTTCACCACTTGAATGCCAAGTATTTTAGCACCCTTATCGCTCATCATTGATATCGTGGATGGATCAGAAATAAGACACTGTCCCTCCTTAATAGGTGTCTTCTTTTGATTTACGGACACCTCGGCGCTCCCGCTAAGCACATAGAATATGACATAGGAGGCCATCTCACAATTTGGAATTTTACCACCGGCTTGCAGTTCTATTATTCTGGCCTTAAATTCCTTTGCTTCATAAAATACATTCTTATTTCTTTCCTCATAGAGAGCGGATGCCATCGCTTTTAGATCAAATACTTTCATTATCTTCACTTCCTTGAGTTTTGTTGGTTTTTTTGTTTTGCCATTCTGTTATTTTTTCTATGGATATTCCCATGATAATAACAAAAACGATCGTTAGAACAAGTCTCACCGCCATGAATTTTGCACCAAGAAATTGGAGTTCTACCATTTCTTGAGGAATTTTTATACAAGCCCATGCCGAGAGAAAAATAACAATGTTTGAGACGCGAGCGCCTTTTTTGATCAACCCGGAAGCCAAGGGAAAAGCTATATAAAGAGGACCGGTCGGCAGAGCTCCAAAAAGAAGGGCAAGAGCAATTCCCTTTATTCCGGAACTTTTTCCAAGATATTTCACCACTGTTTCCTGTGGTACCCAGACCGCGAAAAGTCCCATAAGTATCATTACCGCAGGAAGTATCCAGATCATTTCCATGAAAAACTGACTTGAGGCACTTGTTATTGCTTCACGTTTATCAGGGAAGATCAACATCAAAGTCCCTGCAACGATTATAGAAACACCCAGGAAGATCCAGTCGCGGATCAACCTTTTTTTTTGTTTTTCTTTCATCTTCCCATTCATAGTACAGCCCCCATAATAAGTCCAATAATGATCGCAATAACAAAACTCATTCCATTTCGAAGTATTGCCACTTTCTTGCCCAGTTCTTTAATTTCCAGAGGAAATGTTATGGTCCCGATCATGGTCAGTGAGACAATAAATGTGGCTACGATAGCATATGATGCACCATTTTCAAGAAGTGATGCAGCCAGGGGGAAGGAAAGCAAGGAAGGAATATGCATGATCGCTCCCAATAAGGCCGTAAGAAAAACACCGAAAAATCCGGAGTGCTCATCGCTTATTTTAGCGATTGTATTTTCCGGCACGAAACCCATAAGAAGACCGATTAGAAGTATGATCATAAGAATTGCGGGAATAATCCGAATGGATGATCTTAAGGCGATAATAAGTGCTTTTTTTGTTTTTACCTTGTCCTTATACAAGGCAAATAACAAGCAGCATAAGGCAAAAATATTTATAAATATGACCGTCAGTTTCATTTATTCAACCTCCTATTTCATTTCTGTAATATTATCTGATCTCTTGCAGGATAATTGGTTTTGAACTTGTACTATTTATATTCTAAAAATATTTAAGAAGTCTTCATCAATATTCATTTCTACAATATCATGGTGGTTCAGCGTATCAAAATATTGTTTTACTTTATTTGTCAATGTTTCTCCGTCGACATAATTAAAATTAACGCGATCCAAGAATAATTCAATTCTGTCAACAGGTTGGCGCATCATATCAAAACTTAGTTCTGCAGAGGCTTTTTTGTTTTTATTCACCCAATCTATCGAAGATTTAAGTTCTTCCAAAAACACCTTTGTCAGCTCAGGATGTTTTCGGGTGAATTCGCCCTTTAATACCACTCCGGCATTGGGAAAACTACCAAAACCGGGATTGATCTTATTCCAAATTTCATTAAAAGATATTATGGAAATATCTGTTTTTCTGTCCTGCATTATTTTAATTGCGTAGCTGGCTTCCGGTTCGCGTAGAATGACCGTATCCGCTTTGCCGGAAATAAAATCGATATAAATTTCTTCCGGTCTGCCAAAAGGTTTTCCAAATACAAATTTGAAATCATTTGGATCTAAACCGCTTGCTTTAATTAAATATTTAGTGATCTTTGCAGGTGGAGCTTCCTCAAATAAGGGAGTATGAATTTCTTTTCCAATAATATCTTCAAAACTGTCCGCTTTGCAGCGACTTAACAATACAAAATTATCCCAAACAAATAGAGCGGGTATTTTGATATCGCTATTTCTTAATTTTGCTGATGTAATAAGTGCCGAAAAACTTATATCCGCTTTTCCATTTGTTATCCATGCAAGATGTTTTTCAGTTTCTTCCCAAACTTTCAGTTCCTTGATGTTTATGTGCTCTCTGATCTTTTTAGATTGAAGCAATCTCATTATTACCGGATATGCAACAGGAGTTGCAGACTGAATCACAGCATCAATTTTTGAAGAAGTTGTTTTGTCCTGATCTTCTTCGCTTATTATTTTATATAAATATATCCAAAATTCACCTGATTCTTTCTGTTCCGTTACATGTTCAAAGCCCATTTCTGAAAGCATGTTTATCAAGGGCAAAGGCTCAAAACGCTGAATAAGAATAAATCCGCTGTCTTCAGCCACTTCATAAGCTTTTTTTATAATAATATCAAAGGGGTCCGTTGTCATTGTTCTTACATCAAGAATTTCAAATTTATTTTTTCGTTCTTGCCATGGAATAGTTTCTTTTACATTTTGAGAATTAAAAATAGATACTCTGTATTTTTCATCTTTTTCAATATTAAAAATGAGATCAAGTCCGTCAGCCACTTTTAATAATTCATCAGGTTTTTCTTCTGAAATAATAACAATATTTTGTTGGGGAGCCAGCTTGGAAACTTTGCGGATCAATTCATTAATGGTATAATCGTTATAGAAATATCGTTCTGTACTCTCCTTCCATGTTAAAGGAGTACTTTTATTTTCAATCCCATCTGTAATTTCCTGAATACACTTCGGCATACTTTTCAATAACTTATCTTCCACGCCGAGAAACTTATTGATAGTATGTAAAATTTCGCAAATTGATATTCCGCTTACTTTCGCGGCATCATTAAAATTAGCAAAACGTGCAAGCGTATTATACAATGCCGGATTTAACATTCGTTTAAATTTTGGAGAAAAATCGATCAGTACATTTTTTAATTCCGGATGCTTCTCAAATGTTGTTTTAATATTTGATGCACCTAAAATTGCCGTAATATTATCTTTATTTTCGGCTTTATCTGTATAGATCGCTTTTACGGGACAAATGTTTATAGCTTCTTCGCATTGGATCTTTTCATTATTATTCTCAGGTTGTTTTTTTATCCAGGCCTTATTTGCATCATTCATTACAAAATTATTACCCGCGACCTCTACACAGGCTCTACAACCTATACACTTTTCCGAGATATTATACTTTTTCATTTTAACCCTACTTTCTTTGGGGGAAAGTATTTTATTCTATATCAATTTCAAAGATTTTTTTGTATTCATGATTTTAAAATCAAAGTAATTACTTTCTCAAATTTCACTATCTTTCGCTTGCAATGATTTTATGTAATAAAATTTATAAATGTATATCTCAATCTTTTTTCCGCTCTCTCTTTTCCAAATACAGTTCACATAGCCAAAGCCATAGATCGCGAGGGGGAGCAAAATCATTCAGATCATTCACCGCCCGGCGGGATCCATAATCTTTGGTAAGACCTTTGGTTTGAATGGCTATGTCGTTTTGTGGCATAGGGATTCCCTCATTAATAATAATTTAGGGAACAGGCATGTCTGTTCCCTACACCTGTGATGTCAACTTTTCTAATTTATCTAGATTTTTCATCGCTTCTTCATTCGTGCTGCCACAACATACCGGATCAAATTTAAAATTTCTGCAAACCCTTGGAAAATTAGGCTTGTCATGAATAATACAACAATTGTTTTCATCCAAATTCACACAGCGCACCCCGGCGGGCTTACCGTCCGGCATCCCGGGCAAAGCTGATGAAATCGAGATCACGATGCAGCAGGCAGCGCAACCTTTTCTACACTGATTTTTGTTAAAATTTGTCATTTTTATTTATAAAAACAAGATAGCCTGCTCTTCGGAGCTCCGATAGTTCGAAGCGAAGTAGAGCCTTGTCTCTACCTTTTACCCACCTTTAGTGAGTCCTTTTCGACCAGCCAGTACCCATTCGTCAACTGGCGTACGGTCGAGCTGGCAGGTCTTTTCAACTTTCGACTCTCAACCATCAACTTTTCGCCTGTTCGACTTTTCTACTCTAATAAGGATGCATCCCCGGCACTGTAGACCAAAATGATCTCACCCGGCAAGGTCATGATCTTTTTCAACTCACCCATTTGTTCTTTGATCTTCTTTTCTTCGCTTTCAGGTATAAATCCGGTGAACAAAATCGATGACGGTTGCATATTATCGCGAACGGCTTCGAGAGGATCTTCACAAGGCAGAACGACAACTTCGGCTTCAATGCGAGACAAAGTCAACATTTCGGCTATTTCGCTCTTGAGATTATCTACATCTGCTTTCGGAGCGACCGTCCGTAAAATACGTAAATGTTTACTCCGCCATTCTCTGTTTTGTTTCAATAAAAAGCCCATTAACAACGATAAAGGACCATTCGTTGAATCGTTCCACCAAATATTGATCGCTCCCGTAGGAACTTCCCAATTATCCTGTTCCTGCTCGGACCGGACAACCACAACGGAACGGTGCATATTTTTCGCCAGATCAAGGATCATTGAAAACACACCTATATTATCGGGATCTTGTGTCCAACCCAAGAGCATTGTATTCGGTTTTAGACCACCGATACCATGGACCTGGAGCAAGGCCTTCAGTCCGGCCGTAAAAGTGTCATCAACCACCACAACGGGGAAAGCCGGAAATTTTTCTTTAATAATAAATTTTCTCATGAGCTTTTCAGCCTCATCCCGTCGAACAAAGCGATCTTCCAATTCGCCCGTCATGATCTGTGCCAGTGATACGATACCACGATCGGCTGAAAGCAGACAAGCATAATGGGCCAAATTAGATCTATTCCATGCTCCCCCACTAAGGGTAAGAATAGAGGGTCTCCAATTTTTGGGATGATATTTTTCCTGTTCGAGCTTCAGTAAAGCATTACGGGCTCTTTGGAAGGCAAGGCCTGATGTCATATCGCCCCACGAGACCATGATCTCACGACGAAGGATATAAAAATACATCGCAGTAACAAGGACGATCGCGATCAAAGCCCACAAGGGAGAGATCAGGAACATAACCGCAAAACATCCAATGGCTCCCAAGAGAGGAATGGACCAGTGCCATATCTTGAACATTGGCCTAAAACTCGGATTGTTTGAAATGATCTCAAAGAAACATGCTAAATTAGTTGTTCCATATGTGATCAAGAAAAACATGGTAATAATAGGTGCTATTGTATTAAGATCACCGATAAATATTCCGAACGATGAAATAAAAAAGGTCAATATGATAGCACGTTTAGGTTCATTGGCCGATCCGCTTCCCTGCTTAAAATAACTGACTCCTGAGATAATGTTATCTTTTGCGAATGCTTGTAAAATACGTGGAGCACCCATCATGGACCCCAAAGCCGACGATAAGGTAGCCGCAAAAACACCCGCAAAGATCAATGCGCCACTCCAAGCCGTATCTTTCATAACAAAGCCATCACCCAAAAGTGTTTCGCGTGAATTGCTCATTGCGAGTAAAACACCAATAATCACATAGAGAACAGCCGTAAAACCAATTGCAGACAAAGTGCCACGTGGTATAGCTTTTCTTGGTTCTTTTAAATCTCCCGACATATTCACACCGGCCATAATACCGGTCACGGCCGGAAAAAACAGAGCAAAGATAGTAAAGAAATTATTACCTTCCGTCCACGCAGGCTTCAAATTCATTTGCAGGATTTCAGGAGACGCATTCTTAATGGCTCCAATAATGAAAGAAAGAATGGCTATCATTAGAATAGCAAGAATACCATACTGGATCTTAATAGTCCAACCCGCTCCAACATATACCAGAATAAAAACGATAAGATTTGTTATTAACGCAACAACTTGAAAAGATAAAGTAATACCCGGGAATGCCGCAAAAACCGCCTCAGTAAAACCTACTACATACAAAGTTACCGCAATAGCCTGAGCAACATAGAAAAAGATCGCGATCACCCCGCCGAATTCCACTCCCAAACTACGAGAGATCATAAAATAGGCACCGCCGCCTTTGACCTGCATATTGGTTGAGATCGATGAAAGTGATAAGCCCGTGATCAGAGAAATCATTTTAGCCGCAAGTAATATATACAATGTGCCCCAAAGTCCTGCATTACCAACCACATTTGCAAACCGTAAAAATAAGATTACCCCAAAAATGGTAAGCACCGAAGGTGTAAACACACCCCCGAAGGATCCAAATTTATGTCCGCCTTTACTATTATTTTCAGCTTTACTGTTTGGCATATTTTTCTTCCTCAATGAGGTATTTTTTGATAATTAATTCATGTTGGTGAGTAATTATACGATTTTTTAATAAAAAGGGAAATGATTTTTGATGAGGGATGATGGATGATGGATGTGGAATGATGGATGTGGGATGATGAATAATAGATTATGAATTTTGTTTTGTTGTTAGAATTGAAGATTTTAGCAATTTTAATATAGAATTTGCTTTGGGATACAAATAATCGAATTCAATATCATCCAAATAATTTGTTTTCTTTAGTAGCTCGAGCCAAAACAAATTTTCATCACATTCTTTTTGAGCAATTGCGAGTTTATGTATAAAATCAGCTCTACTTTCAGCATTTTGTGCCTCTCTTACATTTGCTCCAATACTCGTACCGCAACGTAATAGTTGCTTACTCATAACATATTCATGTTGTGTTTTTGTCAATTTAGAATATAGTCTGACAATCAAGACAGCATAATCAAAACTCAAATCTAATAATTCATTTCTCTTTTTATCCATAACCCATCATCCATAATTCATAATTACTTAAAATTAATCCTTAAATCATTTCAAATCCATAACGAATCCCAGAATGTGATAACGATCACTATTACCTTGATAGTAAATACTTCTTGCATAATTGTGGGGCGTTGTGTAGATTTGTGGGAGATTATGGGTTATAACACCCAATCCAGAGGTAAAAGGAATAGGTAGAGTGGGTTATTCAGACTATACAGGTAAATTCGATTACTCGGTTGACATGAAGCATCGTGTCAATATACCTTCGCAATTCAGGAAGGTTATGGCCGAGGAAGATGTTACTGAAGTAGTTATTTCTAAGGGCATTGATTCTGAGCACATTGACGTATATCCCTTGCCAAAGTGGATAACGATACGTGACAGACTAACTGCCTCGATGCAATTGGCAAATCGGACACACCGAAACTTCTTGCGTCATTTCACCCAGAATGCAACTCATTGCAATCTGGATAGCCAGGGCCGTATTATGCTGACTCCCCGACTTATGGAAATAGCAGGTATCAAAGATGGCGGCACAGTCTCCATTATCGGTATCATGGACTTTATGGAAATTTGGGACCCTGAAGAATTAAGAAAACACGAAGAAAATACCCCACTTACAGACAAAGATTTTGAGAAGCTTGAGCAATTGCCATTAATCTGAGGGTGATTATGTCAATTTCGTACCAGCATACGCCGGTATTGTTGCATGAGACTGTTCAACAGCTCATCACAAGACCGACGGGTGTGTACATCGATGCAACATGTGGACTAGGTGGTCATTCCGTTGAGATTTCCAAGAAATTGGGTCCCAAAGGCAGTTTATACTGTTTTGATCTTGATCCCCGTGCACAAGCATTCGCAAAAGATCACCTCTCGAAGTATAACAATATTCATTTTATACAAAACAATTTCGATAAGATCAAAATAGCGTTATTCGCTGAAGAAGTTGAACATATAGACGGTATCCTTTATGACCTGGGTATTTCATCCATGGAGATCGATTCTCCCGAACGCGGCTTTTCTTTTATGAAGGATGGTCCCTTAGACATGCGCATGGGTGAAACGGAGTTAAGTGCAGCAGATATCGTTAACACCTATTCACAAGATGAGCTGACACGCATCTTCAGAGAATATGGCGAAGAGCGTTTTTCGGGACGTATTGCAAGACGAATTGTCGAGACTCGCCCCTATTTTCGCACACTTCCTTTAGTTGAATGTATAAAAAGCATGGTGCACGGTCCTTATGTAACCAAAACGCTTGCCAGGATATTTCAAGCCATTCGTATTGAGGTCAATCATGAATTGGATGCTTTGAAAAAAAGTCTGGCAGATGCTTTGGACATGTTGAACCCGGGTGGTAGAATGGTCGTGATCTCCTTTCACTCACTTGAGGATCGTATCGTTAAACAATTTTTTCAGAATGCCGTTACCGATTGCATCTGTCCTCCCGAGATACCTGTCTGCGTCTGCGATCATAAAGCCGTTGCAAAAAAGATCACCAAAAAACCAATTATTCCGGGTGAAGAAGAATTAAAAACAAATCGCAGAAGTCGCTCTGCCAAATGCAGGATTATTGAGAAATTATGAAAAAGCCAAATATTAAAACACATTTGGAGATCGAAAAAAAGAATGAAAACAAAGGCAACGTCCTTTTCTACTTTTTGATCATGTTCATGATAGTTGCAAGCTTGGTTGGATATATGTATGGTCGCAACGGATTAGACGCCCTGACAACACGCAATCTTGCGATGAAAACCAATAATATAAAATTAGAACAAGAGATCAAATTCCTTCAAAGCGAAGTTAACGACCTATCTCGTCCTGGACAGATTAGATCGATCGCCGGTGAGCAACTCGGTCTTGTTAATTCAGCTCCCCAACCGGATGCGATCTTTGTGAAAAAGAAATAATGATAAAGAGTATACATAAATCACGGGATAATTATTCATTCAGAGTGGCACTGGTGACAATCGTCATATTTATATGTGTAGCTGTCATTTTTGTACGGCTGGCAGCGATACAGTTATTTGATGTTAAGGGACTTGCTCCCTATGCCGAGAGTCAGGGGATGCGCTCAGAAGAAATTCTACCCGAACGAGGCTTGATCATGGACAGGAATGATCATGTTCTTGCCGACAACATTATTGAATATACTATCGGAGCCCGTTTTATCGATTTGATCGAACCTGAAAATTGTTTTAAAGTGCTTGCAAAAGCTTTTGACAGAACTCCTGACTATTATCGGGCGCAATTTAAAAAAGAAACGACATTTTATACACTGGAGAAAAAAGTAAGACCCGAAATCGTTGACATTCTTCGCGAGGATAAATCATCCATTGGCTTAGCATACGATAAAAAAATGAGCCGCTTTTATCCATATCAGGATGCCAGCGGTCAATTATTGGGTTATCTCTGGGATAATGGCATAGGCAAAGCGGGAATTGAGCAATATTACGATGAGCTTCTAAAGGGCGTAAAAGGACACCAACGGATCCAAAGCGATAAACGGGGTGAAGTTATTACTCTGGATAAAAACAATACGACTGAAGCTATTCCCGGCGGCAACATTAAGTTGACCATCGATATTGAATATCAGATCATCCTTGAAGAAGAGCTTGCCGCAGCGGTCAAAAAAAATAAAGGCAAATCCGGTATGGCTGTCATTATGGATCCCAATACGGGAGAAGTCCTTGCCATGGCCAATTATCCCGCATTTAATCCAAATGATATTAGAAACTCCACACCCGAGATCATACGTAACCGCGTGATAGCCGATCAATTTGAACCCGGCTCTGTTTATAAATTTATTCCTGCATCGGCTGCTTTTGAAAATAATGTTTTTTCACCCACATCGCGTATTTTCTGTGAAAATGGCGAATGGAAGATCCGCGACAGAATCATTCATGATACAAAACCCCACGAATTTTTAACGGTTGAAGAAGTCATCGTATATTCATCAAACATCGGAGCGGGAAAAATAGCAAAACAGGTCGGTAATCAGACGATCTACGATATGTCGCGCAAATTTGGTTTTGGTGAGCCGACAGCCATCGGTCTATGGGGTGAAAGCGGTGGCTTACTAAAAACTCCCGATAAATGGAGTTCTGTAGGATACTCTCAATTGGCGATGGGACAGGGTGTTGCCGTGACACTTTTGCAGATGGTAGCAGCCTATTCGGCCATTGCCAACGGCGGTACACTCTTAAAACCTTATGTCGTATCACATACTTATAATGAGAAAAATAAAGTCATAAATGAGTACGATGCTTCGCCCGTTCGTCGTGCAATAAGCGAGGAAACAGCCACAACACTACGCCAGATCATGGAAGAAGTTGTTAATATTGGCACCGCACCTAGAGCTAAAATTGAAGGCTATCATGTTGCCGGTAAAACAGGCACAGCGCAGAAAGTGATAGACGGTAAATATTCAAATTCAAAATACTATGCATCTTTTATCGGTTTTTTCCCTTCAGACGACCCTGCCTTACTATGTGCTGTTGTCATCGACGAACCGGCATATGGGCTCCATCATGGTGGTACAGCGGCAGCACCAGCTGTAAAAAATACATTTAGCCGAATCATAAATACTCCCGATTTTAATCAGCACTATCCGACGGTTTCCAAAAATCATGTTGAAAATAAAATCAAGATGGAGAAGAACAATAATACTGTAAATCTTCAATTATCCATTATACATGGTAACGATGCAACTAAAGTAAAATCATCAACTAATAAAATTGATGAGGAAAATAAAACTCCTCTTAGGTCGGAACCCATCGTTGATTATGATATTATCATGCCGGATATTGTCGGTAGACATGTTCTAAATGCAGAACAAACACTGCGTTCCTTTGGACTGAATGTTGAACGAAATACGGATCGCGGAAAAGTCAGCTATCAATCTCCTGCTCCAGGAACTTACCTGAAAGAGGGCGCTACTTGCAGATTGGAGGTCAGTCAATGAAAAAACTGTCTGCTATCCTGAATGCTTTGGAGCTTCCCTACCGCATCAACGGTTTAGATGTCTCTATTACTGGAATTACTTATGACTCCCGTAAAGTAAGTGAAGGCTCATTATTTGTTGCGATAAAAGGCTTTAACAACGATGGTCACGATCATATCGAAAGCGCTGTCAAGCAGGGAGCTGCAGCTTTAGTTGTTGACCATGACGTTTCCTTTAAACTTACGCAACTCATCGTTCACGATACACGAAGCGCACTTTCTGAATTAAGTTATGAATATTACGGGTGCGCTTACAATAATTTCGAATTAACGGGTATTACCGGTACGAACGGTAAAACCACCATGACGCATCTACTTTATCAACTTGCAGAAAAAGCCGGTATGGATCCCGCTTTGATCGGGACACTGGGAGTACGAACTAAAAATGGACTGATCGAAGGCGAGCGCACGACTCCTGAGAGTTCAGATCTTGCCAAACAATTCTATGATTTGGATAAGCAAGGTGTTTCCAGCTTATTTATGGAAGTTTCCTCACATGCTATTGCATTAAAACGCGTACATGGTTTACGATTTAATGCTGCGGTCTTTACAAATCTCACTCAAGATCATTTGGATTTCCATCCGACAATGGAAGACTATTTTAATACAAAAGCAGAATTATTTGAGAACATGAAACCCGGTGGCCGAGGCATTATCAATATTGATGATCCTTATGGTCATCGTCTTTATAAAGAACTCGAGATAGGTAAGATATCTTATTCCATTGAAAATGATGATGCAGATTACTATTTCAAGAATTTGAGTGTCACTGTCAACGGCATAGAGGGAGTACTTGTAACCCCAAACAGTGAATTAAATATTACCGCATCTCTTCTTGGAAGATTCAATGCCGAAAATATCGCAGGAAGCATTGCGGCCTGGGAACAACTCTACCCGGATGTTGAGATAAATTTTAATGATCTTCATTTTGAACCGGTCAGCGGACGAATGGAAATGATCGCAACAAAGAAAGCTACTGCAGTGATCGACTATGCCCATACTCCCGATGCCATGGAAAAAGCTTTGAAAGCGGCATCTGAACTGGCTGATAAAAAAGAGATCATTACGGTTTTTGGTTGCGGCGGTGACCGCGATAAAGCAAAACGCCCGTTAATGGGTAAAATTGCAGAAGATTACTCTGATAAGATCATTTTAACGAACGATAATCCCAGAAATGAAGAACCTCAAGCAATCATCAATGAGATCCTTGAAGGGATCGCGGACAAAAATAAGGTTGAGGTGTGTATCAATCGTGAAAAAGCGATCTCGGAAGCCTGGACAGCATCGAAGCACGGCGATATTCTTATGATCCTTGGGAAAGGTGCTGAAACTTACATGGAGATCAAGGGACATAAACTGCCCTTTAACGATAAAGAATTAATACTAAAGCTGGAGCAAAAGAAATAAAACCCTCTACCCCCCCCCCCCCCCCCCCCCCCCCCCCCCCCCCCCCCCCCCCCCCCCCCCCCCCCC